>Ga0214477_100362_pt1 | contig 31757 bp, 22 predicted proteins | sample M1_20Mar14CPVII9_FD_165058 | JGI IMG/M metagenome (GOLD analysis project Ga0214477, IMG submission 165058) | Marine eukaryotic communities from Monterey Bay, California, United States - M1_20Mar14CPVII9sort6BwellC16 | ecosystem: Environmental > Aquatic > Marine > Unclassified | place: USA... | reverse complement strand
ATGGCCAGATTCTGCTCTCATTCCATTCGTTGTAGTAGTAGCCATCAGTAACTTTATTAACACATTGCATCAATATCTGCTGTACTTCTTGTGATTGAACAAGTTCTGATACTCTTTCCCAGTTTGAACCCCAATCGTAGTACACTGGCTCAACGAAACGACCCGTCGAATCAGGGATAGCAGTTGCAGTTGTTCCCGAAGTTGGACTTTCATAGGGCGATATTGATATCTCATCACTAGGATAGCTGTGCCCATAGAGCGGATTGTTCTGACGGACTGAATCAACACCAGAGTTTAGATTTCTCCTAAAAATTTCGTCAGCCAATGGACACAGTCTCTCAATCCGCACTAAGAGATCATACCAATTAACATTATCAAGTGTCGCCAGTTTACCTTTCTGCAGTGCAGATGAATAGTGTTTTTCGGCAAGATTCTTTAATAATGATGAACATTTCGGACCACAAATCATGTTACGCCAGCTACGGCAGCTGCAATAATTTCTGTTGGACCCATGTAACTGAATGATTTGAGGAGGATCTCCTCAGAAAGCATTGATGCACCATCTTCGTTTGACATTGTGTAACAATTTTTCGTATGTGATTATTATCTTGATGAATATTTCCCTGTGTGTATGATATACGATATATGGTATGAGAATATATAATACGAAGATAACGTGAGACGATATCATTGTACTAAAATAATCAATCCATGCAAACATACCCTCAATACATCAAAACAACTAAACAATAGCATCCACACTAACACCCAATAAAAATGTATCAGACAGGAGTTCAGCACCGCGCAAATCAACTACAATACTGAACATGAACATAAATATACACATTCATATACATTTAACATTTATCATACCACCCTTCCTATTATACACAATTTCCCCAACTCGATATCCGACGATTCGGAAAAGACACCATGCATGATGCACCAACAAACCTATAAAAAATGAGCTAAGAGATGTATCAAAATTCTACAATCTCCCTCCCCAACTAAATCGAATAAAAGACAAAGACTCTTAAAACTAGCTTACCTGCTGCTGACGGAGATATGTAATGGACGGAGTTCTCGAGACAAGGACATAACGTTGGATAACCTATGAGCATTAGAGGCAATTGTATTTTAGCGATAGAACGGTCATTTTCATTTCCCTTAAACCTCCTATAATTACTACCACATCATCTCATCTGAGCCTGCCTCAAAGCAGATGCCCTGAAGAAGATGTTATTACTTACTAGCCAGGCACCTTCAATCCTATTCTAAGTTTGCCCACTCTACTTTGAGACAGTGCAGTGGCAGTGTCTCCATCGAGACACGAGACAATGCAGTGCAGTGTGTGCAGCGCAGTGTGTCTCCTTCCTCTCTGTCTGTTGGAAAAAGAAAAAAAACATCTTGCCATTGAAGTCACCAACCAGTCATCTTTATTATTCTCTTATCCACTAGGTACATAAGTTAAGACTCTTTCTAATGTAAACAGGGCCAAAAGTGTCCAGTCCGGGAATCGAACCCGGTGCAAAGGTTATGTCACATGATGGGTGTACTATTTACGAAGTACGAACTAGACCAATTGCCAGCGGCAAAAATACATTATGAGAACCAAACATGCAATTGGACTCCTACAACCCATCACAAATCAACTAAACCACACATCATCTCTAGCTCAAATCAATATATGGACAGTGCTCTAAGAGAGTAGGCAAAGCGCTGAGCAATTGTATTTAGAGTACTTATACGAGAAACCTTCTTCTTTTGTACATGTAAGCAAATGCTTCTAGCAAAAGGATACCACTAAGAATACCCAATCAATATCGTATTATCATATTAGATAGGTAAGCATCAGTGGTGCTGGGTGTGAGATACGTATAGACAGAGAGAGGAGGAACAATAGAAGGTATATAGAGAGGAGCAAGATAGGGACAAGATAGATCAGTCGCAACACACATAAACATTAGATAATAAGTAAATCATGGTACCTAAGATTGCAAGGGTATCCTCATAAATAATCTGGGTCAAAAACTGTTTAAACAGAGAGTGAGCAGAAAATCGAGATTTTTCCCTGATCTGAGGCAAGAACCCTGCCCACATGGGGCTGTAAAAGTATGGTGGAAGGACTAAGTTTATCCAACTCTAATGCCATATTGTGGTACTTGTGATTTTTACTTCATTTGACTAAATAATTTAGCACATATAACTTGAAACATATATCTTAATTTGTTTCCAATATCGAATAACCATTACACAACAACCCAGCTAAACCCTAACATCATCCTTGAGTATCCACGTAGGACTATTGGTAACCTCAATACAACTTTGCTTCAATGCAGTTGCATTAAATCCTTTAATGCGATTCTTTTCCCATTCAATATCATAACAATCATCCTCTGACCATACTGTTCTACCTACCCAATGTGTAGCGGTTAAGTTGAAACCCTGATCTTTGAATGATTGATACATCATGGCAGCTGCTTGTATATCGGGACGGTAATGTCCTGAACTAAAGTTAATTCCCCATACTGCACCATCTTCATTAAAGTATGCCTTACCACCACTCAATGCCGGTAGTCCATCTAACAAACCAGTATGTTTCGCGGCATGATACTTCTGGTGATCCCACCCGTGATGCTCACTATGTGCACCTGAATCATCTTCAACAATATACCACTGTTCATTTAAATCCCACATGTATAAATGTGGATCATCCATATATGTCGAAGGAACTAACTCATCATCAATCACATATCTCCATATTAACTTTGTATTATCTTCCGATGGGGTAATATAAACTTCATGTGACTTCCTTTCCTCTTCAGTAAAGTAATGTACTGTCTTTTCATTGAAAGACTTTTTAATACATCCCTGTTGATGATGTTTTTGAAAGGAAAATCTTGTTGGATCATCCTTATCCTTTTCCAAGTTTTGTTCAATTAGAAACTTTCCTGGACCGAAGTCTAATGTAGGAGAAAATATAGAGAAATCGACGGTATAGACGTATTTGTTAGCAAAACATACACAAGATATGCACACAACAGAACACTACTCGCTCTATATCAACTTACCCAACCAATCCATAAAGTGTGCACCACTAAAAGGCACTTCATTCCTCCATGCATTATAATATATAGCAAAACAATCACCACGACGATGCCCCCGTGGATCGACAGTTTCCATAAAGGCACTTGCTCGAGATTCAAACTTATCATGTGCCGTTGGTATACTAATACTACCCACTGGTCCTTCATACTTTTTTAATGTGTGTTCAATGTAATCTTCTTCTGATTCTAATGTTATTGGCTTTGTATACCATGTTTGTTTCTTGTATGTAAATGTTGGTGCTGTTTCTAAATCAAGATGTTCCCATAATATATCTTCGGGTAATATATCATTTTGTAATGGAACTAAACTTAGTAATTTATCACCTCCTTCGTTTGTTGTTGATGTTGGAACGTTATGTACAATTGGTTTATTATCCTCGGTACAACTTATTGATACAATATTACCATTATCATCATTGGGACGTAAACTTAAAAACATCCGAGTACGATAAACAGGCATATCAATAAAGTAATAATGTGGTGGTACATTATCAACCTTGAGGAACCCTAATCCACTCGTCATTACTATCTTACCATCTTCATCAATTGATAATAGTTTATCATTTAATTCTTTATGTGGAGTGGCTACTAGATCAATCTTTGGTCCGGTGTTCCGTGTAAAGTCGTAGGTTGATTGAGAACATTTGGATGTTGTTAGTAGTATATCATCTCGTATTAACATCCCTTTACACTCATCTTCGGAGTTGTTAGTATCTGTAGAATCTTGTTGTAATGTTAAGAAAAGATCGGTGGCACATTCTGGTATATTGAGTTTGTCAACATCGACTGCTTTACCAAATTTTTCTGTATCAATGTCGATAGTAGCAGTAGTATCGTCTTCACTAACTACTTGTTGTTGTGGCTGTTTCACAGCCTTACTATTATTACCAACATTAACCTTCTTTGCCTTACTATCAATACCATTTACTTTTTCACTATAATCAATCTTGGTATCAAATCCACGTAATAATGTACTATCCTTTATCTTTTCATTATTACTTTCAGGTCGATGAACAGTAACATTAATCTCAATACGAGAGCCTACAATCATACCTTGATAGAATAGGAAACAGACAACGAGGGTCATTAATGGTATTGTACATGTTGTTAGTGTTATTGATGATGATGAGGATATAGTGGATGGCATCATAGTTATTATTTAATGAGATATACAGTACGGTTCTAATATTATTATTGTTGTTATACAATACTCGTTAGGAGGTGGAGAAGGTTAGTCGAACTTTTTTATTGCAATGACTTTCACAAGGTACTAAACCGACTAAACTCTATACAATAGCTTTCTTTATATATTATTTGCAATTAATCCGTGGACTCATATTATGGAGGGAGTACACATATATAAAGCAAGTCCACTACTGTGCTTGAGTTGCCTTCCAATTTTTCCTCAAGCTATTTTCGTTCTCTTTATGTCACACCAATAAAATGCCAAATATGTGATGTTGTAGTTGTCGAGAGGTAGTGGTGGTTGATAGAGTTGTTTTGATGTAGTAGTTATATGATTGCTACATGCGTGTGCAGGCCATTATATACAGAGAAATGATGCATAGAATTTGACCTGAGTTACAATGATGCGATAAGCAAGCATCAAATCATTGCAAACCTCTTTGTAAATATCAAATATCACATGCACAACAAATATCATCTTTTTCTATCATGCAACAACAACAACAACAACAAACACATATCAAAGGATCAGTCCGACATGCCGAGAAGCGTCGTAATGGTACATGTCAATTTGCTAATCGTATAGCACGTAAATCACTTGATATATATGAACAATCTGTATTAAAATCATATAGAGATGTTAATAAACAAACTTGTGTTGCTTCGATTGTTGCTCATTTTCGTAATGTTGATGGATTGGCAACTAAGAATGCAAATACTAATAAAGCAGGAGCAGATATATCAAATGACAATCTACAAGTGATGGGGTTAGGAGTGGGTACTAAGTTCTTGTCTCATGATATACTATGCAAAGAACAACAACTCGGTATTAACCCTCACACAAGTAGTAGTACATCTGTTGATAGTGATGACGATGATAAAGATAGTTATGGCAAACGGACACGAGATTGTCATGCAGAGGTACTTGCACGACGTGCATTTCGACGACAAGTTTCATTAGAGATACTGTCTGATTTACAATCAATATCCAATTACAATAACACTCAAAGCTCAGTATTAGATTCTAAAGAAGAAGGTATAGCAAAGTCAAAGTATACACCAATATTAGAACGAGTACAAGATGATGAAACAAGCAACATACATTATCGATTAAAATCAAATGTTACTCTACACTTCTATACAAGTTCAGCACCCTGTGGTAACGCCACCCTAAAGAAGTTTACAAAGATGGAGAAGGAAAAGTTTGACGAATCATTAGGATCAGATGAATGGCCTATTCAGAACCATACTCCAATTGCAGCACATTCACTTAGACTTGGTCAGTTTGCATTATTGGTTAAGAAGGATGGATCAATAATACAACCCGCTGATGATGGTACCATTGCAGACCAATCTAAAGAAGAAGATAATCACAAACCAAGTAAAAAGAAACCAAAACTATGGCCATGTCGAACAAATGATAACTGGTGTCCACCATCATGTTCAATAACACATTTCAATAAGGGTACTATCCACTCGTGTTCAGATAAATTATGTCGTTGGAATTGTCTTGGATTACAGGGTTCATTACTAATGCCAATGTTAGACAAGCCGTTATATATGACAACATTGACTGTTGGACGGAAGTTTTCACGGGCTATTTGTCAACGAGCTGTTTGTTGTCGAGCTGATGGATTCAGATCCAGTAGTAGTGACAATAGCAGTGAAGGAATGTTTCATTTAAATCATCCGACTTTGATGGAGACGAATGTGTACATGGACGAATCAGGTAAGCAAGGGTACAGTTTGTGATAGTATTATGCAGTACCCCTTGGTCATGATGTCATCTCATGGAGATAATCTTGTGCTTCTTTATTCTCGTAGGAACACATGATATGTCAGATGTGACAACTTTAGGTCGAGATGCAACATTTGACTCGAATCTTTGCTTTGTATGGTGGCCTAGCAAAGTATTAGCAGAGTGTCTTGACGGTAGTACTGGTCTGAAGATCACAACTGCTGAACATTCTGATTGCAGCACCTACTCGTTGACCAAGCTGAATATGGAAATCCTATGTACTGCCGGTGTTATCAAGCAGGATCAACCGAAGATACCAACCAAGTTGAGTCTCTCTGACTTGCAAAAGTTGAAGAGCATATCTTTACAATATGAATCTGCAAAAGCTGACTTACTTCGTCATAGAGTCTTTAAACAGTGGAGTTGTAGAGAGTGTTGATAATAGTCATATCATCTCTATACAGAAGCATATCTCAAACTCAAAGCTAAACACTAGACAGAGTATCTCGAGTATCTCACAGATTGGTATCTTCAGGAATTATAATGATAATGCATACAACTCACGATCATAACTGATAACTACCCACACTTTACGACAAACTATAGGTATATATTGATCGATATTAAGAACAACTTACTGCAATAAACTCATGTGTCAATGGACGGCTAAAGTACTACATGGCATATCCAGGGGAAGATACCATATCTTAAGGAGTGTCATCATGAAAACTCTAATCCAACCATTTTTTGCCATTTCTCAAAGAACAACATAAAAAAGGACTAAGAGTATATATGGTACAATCAATCAACAATATGGCAAAAGGAAAAGGATATAAACTAACCTCCGCCACCGGAGACGGTACACCAAAAACATGTGCATTCTTCTTCTCCGATCAAGGTTGTCGTAATGGAGATGCATGCAAGTTTTCACATACCCAAGAACCAGCAGCAACAACAACTTGCCCATCAGCTACTGCTAGTGTATCAAGTTCATCTGTTTGTAGTTCGGAATCAGATGAGTCCGATGATGGTGAGATTATTGAAAAAAAGGCAGGTGCATATGCAAGTTTGGCTAATGGTGAGGTTGATATCCGTAAGCAAGCTCCTGTATGTGTCAATCCATTTTTGACAGCAGTGGCACAACCCACATCAACTACTACTCAACCAGTTGCTACACAAAAGCAACCAGCCGTCGAAGAACCCCCAGTTGAAAAGAAGAAGAAGAAACGCAAGAAGAATAAGGAAAGTACCACCCCCGTATCATCTGATGGTGGTAACATTTTTGATCTCGGAAAAGCTGAGAATCAGAATCCCCCCGTACAACAACAAGGCACTGCAGCATCAATCTTGGCATCAGTTGCAGCAGTAGTCGCCCCACCACCCCAAGCCAATCAAGAAGCTGTTGCTATTGCTGCGCCCCCTGCTAAGAAGAAGCAAAAGAAGCAGCAACAACAGCAGCTTAACCCCACCAATGAAGCTAACAATTCGACCCCCAATTTTCGTAATTTGCAATTACCAATTGCTTCATTCTCTTTGCCTACAGATACTAGTGCTATTGCAAGTACTCCCAGGTCTCCTTCTGCTAATACTCCTACCAAGCAGCAACCTGCACCTACACCACCATCGACATTACCACTACCAACAGCAACACCCTCCCATTTAAAATGGAAGAATGCCGTAATTGCAACACGTCAACATACCAACTATACCAACGCATTCAACTACCAACGTATCCAGCAATTGGAATTATCACATGGATTATCTACACCACAAGATTGGATAACATGCCGTACCTACAATAAATCATGGTGTACTAACAATATTCCATCAAGTATTGCAATTGATTGTGAAATGTGTGAAACGAAAGATCCAATCAGTGGTAAGAGTGATACTAAAGCATTATGTCGTATATCAATTGTTAATGGTGATAATCCATCAGAGGTATTATTGGATACATTAGTTAAGCCTCAATGGCCAGTTACGAATCATCGTACATTTGTGAATGGCATTACTGAAGAACATTTGAAGGATGTTAAGTTTACTTTGAAGCATGCTCAGGCCTTCATGTTATCATTATGTTCGGATCAGACTGTTATTGTTGGACATGCCGTTCATAATGACTTGTTGGCATTAAGGATGGTACATCATGTTGTTGCCGATACTGCCATGTTATATACTCATGGTGGTTCTGACGAGGGCACGCCTTCCTTGAAGAATGTAGCACATGGTGTCTTAAAACGTGAAATGCCCGACGTGCATGATTCAGTAAATGATGCACGTGTGGCATATGAATGTGCACAGCATTACATTACCAATAATGGTAAAGTCGACCCAATTGAAAAGGTATACAGTCGTTCCAACAGTCGCAAGTCATTAGACTCCACTGATACTGCCATGTTACTAGTCCATCGATTACCAACAACGACATTATCACAACATATTACTGAAATGTTCATTGCCTACACCTACATCAAACCAAAGGTCGTTCCCGATATTATCTTCAGTGGTACATATGGAAAATGTCATGTTGAATTCACTTCACGGGAACATGCGGAGTTGGCATATAATAGTTTGGTAGGTGACGAACGTGAGGATAAGACTGGGAAGAAACAAAAGAGGGTTAGTTTGAAGGGTGGTGGATATGTTTGTGTTCGTAAGATGAAGAAGGGTAAATAGAAAAGTCAAGAATTATTGAGATGATGGAGATATGGTCGCGGATGAGGTAAGTATGTTTGAACACTGATTTGGGCTTGGGAGTTGTGTGAGAAGAAGAAGTAGAAAGTAAAATGTTTGTAATAGAAGAAAAGAAGAATGCTATATATCATTAGTCTAGTTTAGCTTTATGCACGATATATAGCAGACAATTTCGCAGCTAAGTTTCATTCTTCTCCTCAAGAGTTCTCTTCATAAACTCTTCTTGGCAAGTCTGCCCCATTTCGAGTCCGAAAGAATCTATTTCCTTCCTATTATTCTTGGATACAATACATCGTAGTGAAGAGCTGTATACTTGCCTTGCTTTTTGTATACACGAGCTGAATATCATCTCGTTAAAGTCCTTATTCTTTTTAGTGTCTTCAATCTCAAATGTTTTACACAGATCAACTGGGGACGGATAGTCATTTATGAAGACAGTATTGGCAGTCTTATCCAGTGATACCAATACCCATGACTTGTCACTTAGCGTTGCTTCTAAACTCTCTGGGGTAACTGTTTCTGGTGGTATCTTGTTCTTCATCAGACCATAAAGTATACCATCCGTGAGCATTGGTGTGAATTTCCTCCAGCAACCTGCAGTGGTAAATGTAAACTCTGAGAAATATACTTCTGACCCGCCACCATACAGGTCTATTCTAACAACCTCATTTGGAAACTCTTTCCCTAATTGTCTTGCAATCTTCAGTTGAGTCTCCCAGCTCTTGGGTTTGGGAGATGGCTGATCACAAACGCCTCTGTTGAATACAATTGGCAATTTTCTATGATCCGTGCCCACAAATACCCTCTTCATTTGGAAACCTTGCATGTTACCTGTTGGCTGTTCACATTGCTCACTAACGAATACGGGATGAGAATTGGCAACCCAGAAGAATGTGACATCTGTCTTTGTCTTTCCACTTGATATAATGTCCTCTTCTATTATAATTGTCTTTGGTATGTATTTATATTGACGCTCCCCACCCATAGTAGAATATTCAAGGGCAAGATCCATCTCCCATTGTTTCTTTGATTCTACGAATGCATCTTGACCAAGAGGCATGAGTGTTTGATTCTCACAATACTTGAAACAGTGATAATTGTTATTGAACACTCTTGCAACACCACCACTGACATGTGCTGATTTGATAATGTAAGGTTGTTTTATACTTCTCATAAACTCTAAAGTGTACTTTGTTATATTCTCTTTATTCAACACTGCCAATGTTGGTACAATCTTTAGTTGTGGTATATTCATTCTCTTGATAATATTCTTCGCCTGAACCTTATCTACATACGGTGCGTGTAGCTCACCCCATGTATCGTTGCCCTTGTAATGTAGTTCACAATCACGAAAGTATGCTTCTTCTTTTGACCACATTGTCCAATCGATTACTTTTTGGGTTTGTTTTGTATTCATAGCATTACTTATTGGTTTCTGTATATTGTGTTGCTGTTGTATCTTGAAGTTGTTGCCATTTCTATCCGACTTGTTGAAATATCTGTATATAGACCAGAATTGTATAACGATGAGAGCAACTACCATAATCATTATACCCCAAAGTATATACTTTGCAATGGATCTCTTCCCAGCATTTTTTGGTTGGGAGAGTCCATGTCTAATACTCGGCTTTGAAGATAACATATCTGATTTATAACTATTAAACTTCCTGATAACCTGTGGTTATCGATGCAACTAACTCTGCAATTGTCTTTCTTGGTATACCTTCATAATTATATAAGTATCGGTATACTAATCCGTCTTTATAAAGTCCTCCACCGTCGTCGAGAAGCTGAATGAAAGAACTAGTATTATTCAAAATGATGTCATATTCGTGGTATTTATCAGAGGATAATATCTGGTATTTAATTATATTCACTGTACGTAATGTATATGGATTCAATACCTCAACAGGGATGATGTCCATCGTTCATATCGATGGCAGCTGGAATATATCAGATCAGATTATACCGACATCGATTGGGGTTCATTCCAAAGTTTTATCTCTCTACTATATAAAGTAATGTTTAAAACAATTATAATGCACTAGAATTATTGTTGCTACCATACTAAACAAGTATCGTAGATGAAACGAGAGAGGTTGAATGAATATTATGAGAGAGTTTTGAGTTTCGAGATTTTGAGTAATGTCCCTCAATAAGTGAAGTACATCACATATAATTAGTAGTAATATATATAATATTATATAACCGATAATATCGATATTATTTCTTTCAATTGGTGTGACACTGTGATCGAATCTTCAAAATTCAAATGGCAAAAAGGCAATCAATGATAGTTTAATTGGTATCAAAGTACACCTCTAATATATTGATATTGCAGTAGATATATCGGTAAATAACGCTCTTTCAATGAGTGTGGGTGTTAATTGTCGGCTAGTCTTCAACTTAATTAATTAGAGAAGGATACACTTCTTGGTATCCTCATAATAAAAAATACATATTATTATTATCATGACATCTGAGAAAACACCTCTCGTCTCGGACAATCCAACACCTACGGCATACTTCCTCGATGGAGTACACAAGAGAAAACCATCATCAATAATGGGTGAACTATCATTTGATGCAGCCGATGCAGAAGAAGTTGATAACATGCCAAAAGGGACCTCTTCTGCTGAGTTCCTTCCACGATCTGTTATTGGTTTTGGTAGAAATAGTAACAAAACTCCCTCTGGAGGAAAAGGACATAGAATGAAAGCACCATCTGTAGGTGGTGGATGGTTAGATTATATTGTAGCCGATAGTTGGAAAAGTAAACCAACAAGTTTTTCACCTGAAAAGGCAAGTAAGGATAATGCAGATGAAATTAATATCGGAGCTATTGGTACACTTCTTATACCACGGAAGGTACCAATTAAGGTTGAGCCAAAGGTACATTTTGCAAATGAAAGGACGTTTTTAGCGTGGTTGCATGTTGTTTTGATATTGGCAGCTGCATCAATGACTATAGTTGCTTATGGAAGAGACGACAGTATTGTGAATCAGTTATATGGTATTATTTTGTTACCAGTCTCGGTTGCATACATCTTTTATGCACTATGGCAATATCTAAGAAGAACACATTTGATTAATCATCGTGAGCCTGGGCCATATATTGATGTTGTGGGGCCCGTTACCCTCACCATCATACTGATGGCTTCTATTATTGCACAATTTTGTGCCAAGCTACATTCGGTTGTATATGAGGCATGAGTAAGACATAGATATGACTCTTATTTGGATGTTTATTAGCACATTTAAATTATTAGCTACACTTTAATAACCACACTACTTATAATCCTGAGGTCACGACTTTTCACTATCATTCTCCTCACCCTCTTTAGGGTCAGGTTCTCCACCGAGAGAGGTGTATAATTTAGTTAATGACTTGATCACAAGAACCCTGAGTGCCTGTGATATCCTGATGAGTTTTTGCTGCCAAGTCTCATTGATAACTACTGCTGAATACTCTGTTGATTCATAAAGCTCTAGCAAGTTCTGTCTTCTCTCTGTAAAACAACTGGGAAAGAAGTCAGGAAATACTCTCTGTATAGCCCCAAACACTATAACATGTCCAATCGGCGATAGAGGAATAAGAAGAATTATCACCACCGGTATGAATGTGATTGTATCTTTGAACGTTCGTCTGCAAAGAAGATATAACATGAGCTTCGATTTGACAGGAATACAATAAACCCCACAAACGAAAACTTACCGCAATGTTCGTACTTCTCTTGGCTTCAATGTATATCCCTGCAATGCACGGAGTATTAAACTGGAACAAAAAACAACATCATCAATAAATAGTTGTGTTCCCTTGACATAGAATGCGAAACCATCCTTAGTCTTGACCCAAATATCTCCAAGCCAAACTTGAATAGCCTCCGAATCCCATGTCAACCCTGTAACATAATAGTCAATACCAAGCCGTCTTTTAAAGTCCACAACTTGATCTGCCACCACTGACAATACATCACTATCTAAAACCTCACTTAATTCAATCTGATGATGGAAATTATCAAGCTGTGATTCCAACAGGCCAAACTCTGCCACATTTAATCTATCTTGCAGGGGTATATATCCCTTTGCGGCAGTATTTCCCAGCTCACCCTCCAAGTATGTAAATATTCTCTCTAGCTCATAATCTAGATTTTGGAATGTAACTTGGGCATTTTTATTGTCAAGCTCATCAGATGATTTCCTAATACGTTGACGGAGTGAGGCAGGGATAGCAGCGAGATTAACATTTGCTACTGCCTGTCCTTCACTAATGGCCGAATTGAGCAATTTTCTATGCTCCATTTCCATTTCATACAATTCACTGACAAGTGCATCGAGTTGATCCCGCTTCTCTCGTATAGCTTCTGTTTCTGTAATCTTTGCAGTGACCGCCTTGGATGGTGCGTGAGAGTCCGATGGTACCTCAGCCTCATCGCTATCACTATCTGCTGGCTCTTGTCCATTTATTCTGGACCATACCACACTCCCAAACTTCTTCAAAGCTTCACGATCTTGTAGGGCACCATCCCAATCTACCGTGCCATCTTCCCGAACATATAAACTAGGATCAAAGGTGGCTTTCCCCTTACTACTGTCAGCAGAAGAAGAACCATTTGTACTCTTCTCACCCTCGGGAATATCATCAGTTTGCAACTGTGAGCGAATATCATCAATATCTTCAATCTTATCATCATTATCATCATTCCCCAATCCATCCCGTCGTCCTTCCTTTCGTTTCACAAGTCTTTCCCGTGTACCAATTAATTGATTTAACAACGCCTCACGTTGCTCAGATGTATACACCACACTACCCATACCAACATCGTCTGATAATGTGTAACACATATTTTCCATAACAATATCATCATCACCATCTTCTTCACCCGTCACTGCCCTATATAGTACGAAACATTTCTGACCATTCTCAGCTGCATTTTCCTCACTTGTTACTACACACATTTCCTCAATCCTTTCATCTAACTTATTCAATACATTATCAAAGTCAACTGCACGTTTTTTCTTCTTCTTTTCCTCTCTTTTAAATAATGGAGTACTGCTACCATCAGCACCGCCACTGCCACTTTCGGATGTAGAATCTTCGAATGAAAGACTACTTGCAAATTCGGCAGCTGTTATATCCTCAAGCGCCTCACGTACCCACATTCGATCCTTTAGTTGACGTAGTTTAGAATTGCGCTTTTCACTACCACTACCATTTGCTGTTTCTATGGTTGATGATGAGGATTCGGTACTGCGAGGTATAGTAGCCCTACAACTTATATCAAATGATCGATGTAACACATCATTGATGTGTTGTCGATGCAATGACTTAGGTGTAGAAAAGGCAAATGTTGATGTGGTTGCCAAAGTTATATGTACTGCCATAGCTGTCAGCCGACGCCGCTTAACCATTTTATACCGTATATACTAATAAACCAAATAAATAATAGAGTCTAATGATGTAATAGTGATATACAGCAACATCTGGATTTTAGCGATACAACTGTGCAAGGGTGTAGGGAGGGGGAAACAACTCAACTCCTCGATCTGTAAAGCAACCCAGTCATACATCTAGAGTTATGTTCCCAGTAGTTTGAGAGGTATCAAGTGATACTGCCATATCATCATTAGCTATCCTCCTCATCGTCTCGTCCATCAACTGTTGCCACTCTCGTCTAGCTTTGTCTCGTTCCTCTTCATTTCCATCAACGATTGGGCAAGCAATAGATAGTCGTTTCATTGTCTCCAGTGCTAGCTCTTCCCAGTTGCATCTAAAGATAATAATAGTATTCACAGTTGAAACGAAAACCAAGCCGATAGTCATGCCAATCCACAATCCTTCTGCACCAGCACCAAGAGGCAAAGCAAGTATATATCCGAGAGGCAAGCCGATGATAAAGTAGGCGACAAAATTTAGCTTTGCTGACAGTGCTTGCTTTCCGATACCTCTGAATACTCCTTGCTCAACTCCGTTTAAGGCGTCAGGGAGTTGGTACACCGCAACTACTATCAACAAGTCTCTCGTCTTATTGATCAAGTCCTCATCTGTAGTGAAAAGGGTAGGAAGTATATCTCGAAATGAAAGAAGGAAGCTCATGTTCAGGGTGGCTAGGAGACTCCCAAGAGCAAGAGTCAGATATGCTGCCATTTTCGCTCGGTGTACATCGCCTGAGCCTAGAGCGTTTCCGATTCTTATGTTGCCCGACATGCTACATCCAACATAGAGCATGTATATGAAACTACCGATTTGTAAAACTATAGCATTTGCACCAATTGATATGATTGCTTCTTCTTTGTCGGGAAAGAGGCCACATATTAAGGCTATACATTCGTAAGGACCCCATTCGAACCAATATTGAGCGAGCCCTGGGAGGCCAAGGTTAAGAAACTTGGAGATTGCCTTCATTGTGATTGCTTCCTTTATTTCACAACCAGACCATACTTCTACCAAGAATTCTCGATCTGTATACCACATTCCAACAAATAATGTAGGCAGTAATACCATATATCCGATTGTCCTAGCCACAGCAGCACCCAACCACCCCCAAGAGGTATAATTGACCAAATAGTAGCCGACACACACGTTTGTGGCTACACTACACACCGCCGATACTATCATTGGTAATGTTTCATTTCTAGCCTGAGATATTTTTCGCATAAGTTCATACCCATACAGGAATGGTAAGCCAGGAAGCATCCACATTGCAAAGTTTCCTGCCTCTTGAGATAGTTGTTGTGGTTGATTGAAGAACAATAGAACATTCGTAGTGTTTGATAAGGCAAGCCAAACGATGCAGAAGGCTACTGTCATAACCACAACACCCGTTAGGAGATATCTACCCATCTTCTTTGTCTCATTAGCACCATGAGCACAGGAGTAAAGCGTATCCAATGCAGTGAGAAGGCCAAGTCCTGTTGACATACCAACGAGGTTAAATAACATAACAGCTAATGCAGCAGAATCAACATAGAGTTTAGTATCCTCTCCAGCATCCATTCTACCCACTAAAATCAGTGTAACAATACCCGGAATCATCTCTAATAGATATGTGGCGATAACTGGTACCGCAAGTGTAATCATTGATACAAGTTCATCTTTAAGAAGAGAACTATCCTCTGCTAATGACGAGAATCGTTCATGTTGTGGCTTTGGTAATATTTGAAAGTCATCTTGTGGATTGGAATTTATTGATCCATATATATTATTATGTTTGTGTTCAGGTACGAAGCTGATTTCTTCTGGTATCGATGTCAATGATGCCCCAAAACTTTGTTGAATTGATATACTACCAGAGTATCGACGTAAATAATCTTCATTGATAGATGATCGCCGCATGTTATATTTGTTTGTATTGCACTGTATTGTATTGTATTGTATCTATGAATCAATATGTATTATAATATGATATTTTTTTGTATTATATATTGATTGTATATTATGATAATATGATTGTTTGTTTGTATGCGTTGTACTTTTAGAGTTGATGTCGCCAGTAAATTTATGACCCATAGAACCTCCAATAGCTGATGTTGTGGATACAAGAACAGGGTCCTGTCTAATATGATCACATACCATCATGCTAATTGAGACAAGATAGGCACCTGGAGATGTAGGCCCAAAGTACGAACCAAGACATCTCGTCATAGTATCAATGCCAGCATGCCTATCTTTTAATTGGGTATCTTTATCATCGATCTTTCCAACACCAAGTGAACTATAATTCGAGTTCTACATATCAACAGCTATATTATAAACGACGCAAAAGGTACAGTAATAGCCACATGGCGTCTCAGTATTGCAACATACCCCAAGATTCATAAAGGATACCGGTTCAAGATTCAAGATTGTCAATTGAGCTCCTATCCACCTTCATTTATATAGACGTCGACTATCATAAATAGACTCATAAAGCACCTTTATATTGTAGGAGAAGAATATGTATATAATAGATGATGATTTGGAGAAGCAGCTCCTTGGGGGCGGCACGAGACTAGTAAAAGATAAATGCGAGGATACCTCCACAACATCCCCCTCGTCGCCCGATGATGACAAGCTAGATTCATGCAACAAGAAGGTGTTCCTGTTTACAGTTATTCTTCTTTTATGTTTCATTCTATCATTTGCTTCATGGATAAGTGGCTTCTTATACGGTGTTGGTAGAGTAAACAAAGCAGTTTTGAGTTCGTCCGATTTTTACGACGCAGATGGTGGCGGTGGCGTCCTTGGCGTTGCATTCTCAACAAAACAAGATGATGGAGGGCTCATATGATATGTATTATGGAACTGTATAGTTTGTATTGCATTTGTACAACAGTCAGAATGAGGAGAGGCCACACATTGAGTCGATGAGAACGATTAGAAGGCAGCGGTATCCTTCATTCTGTACTATAAAATAAAAGTTCTTCGCTTCTCTCCTCATCTCTTTACTTGACTTTGATATTGCTGAGAAGAGTAGATAATGGGCAATGCTGTCAAATGTTCTAGACTCATGTTAATTCTAATATTGGTGGGTTGCAGTATACCTCATAATTCTGCTCTCCGATTCCAATTTGATATCGGAAAGGAGAAGAAGAATGTCGACAAAGATACTTCCTCATCATCCTCACCCTCTCTCTCCGATTGTCTTCTATCAGCATCTACCTCTGTAGATTGTGGCGTTGCCGTAGAAGGATGTATATGGTGTGCAGAACCTGTCTATGGATTGTGTGTAACAGAGTCCGCCGCGAAGCGAATGAATATCATGCCTTTCTTTACATGTGATGTGCATATAAAATAATATGATGTAAAGAGGATATGTTGTAAAGAAGAAGAATGGAACATTGCAATGTCAACGCTACCGCAGAGAAAACAAATGTGTATACTAATGTATTGAAAGAAAAGAGTACATTATGATCTAAATTGATCTTATATTTACATAGCTAGCGTAATATCTCTCAACAGTACCTCCTCTCTCTATGCCACAGTTAAAAGATATTCTTGTAAACTATGCATACTGCTAGCCTCTCTCAATTTCTTCAAACATTTATGTTGCAACTGACGTGCCGTTTCTCTACTCACTCCCATTATAGCAGCACATTCTTTTACTGTATGTTCCTTCCCATCATTACACAAACCATACCGTAATCTCATTAATTGGACTTCCTTTTCTGATAAGTTACTTGTTAATTCTGATACAATGTCGGCTTTGAATTGTAATTGTTCAGCCAAGTCAGCATCAGTGCCCAATTGTATATTATTATGAAGTGATTCTTGACGGTCGTTGGTTGTACCTGATCGTGATCCGACATTGTATTGATAATCTAATGATAGGATGTTGGATGCACGTGCCATACGTTGTAAGTGTGTCTTAACTACAGACTCTTTCATTTGTAATCTTTGTGCAATCTCCTTGGATGCCGATATATTCGGTTTAGTACCTTTTCCGCCATCTATTTCGTCCCATGCGGTTCGTACTTTATTACTTAGTGTCTTCTCGCGGCTGGGTAAGGTAATCATATCATCTAATGAGTTGGAATTTGATAATACACCCTTAATCCATATAGTAGCATAGGTACTAAATCTCAAATTCTTGGCAGGGTCGAATAATTCCGCAGCACGGATTAATCCCAATGATCCTTCCTGGACTAATTCATCTAAATGCACACCTCGATAGTTTGCTTTACTTGAATAATTCTTAACAACGGCATGTACTAATCCCAAATTACTCGATACCAACTCTTGCTTCGCTGATCGATAATCACTGATGAGTTTTCGTAAATCATTAGGTGACATGGAGGCAAGGTTAGCCCATTGTTTCTTCGATAGAGGTTTGGTATGCTTTGATTCGTACTCGGCCTTGAGTTTATGTAACTTTGTACCTGCCTGGATTGTATGTGCCAAGGCATATTCTTGTTCTTTAGTTAAGAGTGATGACTTGGAGGTCTTCTTCTTGGTATGTAGCTTGGCAGCAGCGTTGCGTCGTGTAACCTTGGCCGTAGGGACTGCGTCAACCACTTCCCCATTATTCCTACTTGCCAATTTATTCTTCAAACTTTCTCTCCTCATTCGACGTCGATTATACGCCTCCTTTTGTAACTTCACTTCCATATTATCAACAACATCACTCCCTCTACTTTCCTTAACACCATTAACTAAACTACCAGGCTTAGTTTCATCATAGATCAAAGAAGCAACATTACTATCCTCTTCCATATATCTATCAAATTCTTCAGCTTTAGCCTTGGAACTTAAGTTTGATACCGATGCGGATATATCATTGGGTTTCGTTGCACTATTTAAATTTAATATAGAATTTTCAAGTGAGGTTGTAAAATCATCATCGAATAATGCAGCTGATAATGCGTTATTATCAAAAGTTGCAGAGGGTAGTATATCGTCTGTGGCTGTTAGTAGGTCTGGTCCATTGGTGTTCTTTAGATCACGTATCTCACGTGCTTTAGTGAGTAGTGATTTATTTGATGTGGGTGTTTTAGTATAGGGTGATTTGGATGTGGTATATCCATGGCAGGTGTTGTTGCCTGGCATTGCTGTTGATAAGAGAAGGCAACATGGGAATGCAATTGATAGAGAAGAGGAAGGTCGTCTTCTCTTTCGAGATTTTTTTGAGTTGCAATGAGATTCCTCCATTGTTCTAGTTGAGTTTATGAGATGTTGTGGCAATGTACATGTATTATTATCGTCATATGAATGAAAGCTTTCCATGGTTGTATATTATGGTATATAATTCTTGAAGCACCACGCCATTTATTTGGCGGTGTGGAGTTGTACGTAAGTTCAATTTGCCGCGTCAGAGTGAATCAACCGCACATTTTAGCGATTTAACGATGCCAAATACTGACTAAAAATATGTGTCGAGTAGTAACATCAGCGGCGGTAGCATAATATCAATTAAGCTCCATTGCAATAGTCCAAAGTAGTAGTAGTACATAAGTAGTACAATAGAAAGAAGATGCGTATCAACAGTATGATATTAGCTCTGCTCACAGCGTCGCCTACAGCAGTTACTCGAGCGTTTCATGTACAAAAACATCAAATTGCAAAGAATCTTGTTCCCTTCCTCGCTACTACTACAACAACTACAAAGCAACAGCAATATACACACTGCTCACAAACCAACACTAGATTATACACCTCCACAACAGAACCTAGAATTGATACAGCCTTTTCATCCGATACAATACAAACATCTACACAAACTAATATTGGTACACCATCAACATCATTCGATGACGGCACCACTCCATTCGAAATTACAACACCAATCTATTACGTCAATGATAAACCACACATCGGTCACGCCTACACATCATTAGCATGTGATGTCATAGCACGATATATGCGTCACTCGGGACGTGAAGTCTACTTCCTAAGTGGCACTGATGAACACGGACAAAAGGTTGAACAAACAGCCAAAGATAAAGGATATAAAGATCCATTAACATTCTGCAATGAAGTATCAGCCTCATTTCAAGAATTATTAACTTTATTAAATATAAGTAATGATGAATTTATCCGAACGACACAATCAAATCATAAGGAGGCAGTACAACATTTATGGAAGGTACTAACTGAGAAGAATGCTATATATTTAGGTAGTTATGAAGGATGGTATTCTGTTAGGGATGAATGTTATTATAATGAAAGTGAATTAATTGATGGTAAGGCACCTACTGGTGCGGAAGTGGAATGGGTAAAGAAGGAAGATTCGTACTTTTTTAAATTATCAGAGTATCAAGATAAGTTATTGGATTATTATGAAACACATCCTGACTTTATTGCACCTGAAAGTCGTAAGAATGAGGTAGTTGCCTTTGTCAAGGGTGGATTAAAAGACTTGAGTATTAGTCGTACGACATTTGATTGGGGTGTACCGGTACCAAATGATGATGAACATGTCATGTATGTATGGATTGATGCATTAACAAACTATATGAGTGCATTGGGATATCCAAATATGGAAAGGGGATCGAATTATGATAAGTATTGGCCAGCATCATTACATGTTGTCGGTAAAGATATATTACGATTTCATGCTGTTTATTGGCCTGCATTCCTAATGGCGGCGGGATTGCCATTACCAAAACGTATCTTTGCACATGGATGGTGGACGAAGGACGGTGAGAAGATATCCAAGTCATTGGGGAATGTTATTGATCCTGTGGATTTGATTGATACATATGGCGTCGATCCGACACGATTCTTCTTAATGAGTGAGGTCACATTTGGTAGTGATGGTGACTTTTCGGATGAAAAGATGATATATAAGGTGAATGCCAACTTGTCTAATGAATTGGGTAACTTATGTCAACGAATAATGACATTGGTATTTAAGAACTGTGGCAAAGCAACTCCTGCCGAGATTGGTGAATTGACTGATGAAGATAAAGCATTACTGGAAACGGCAGCATCATTGAGAGGGTTAACTGGTGAGGCAATCTCGTCACAAGCAATTGATAAGTATGTTCAACATATGGTATCAACTGTATGGGCTGCCAATAAGTATATCGATGTTCAAGCTCCATGGGTACTCAAGAAGACTGACACTGAACGTATGAATACAGTACTGTATGTATTGATGGAGGTTATGCGACATGTGGGTATACTGTATCAGCCGTTAATGCCAACATCGTCGAATGTGATTTTAGATCAATTGGGTGTACCTAAGGATGAACGTGACTTTGAACATTTGGATAAGGAGGAATGTAAGATATTATTGGGAAGGGAAGTTAGCAAACCCAAGGCTGTATTTCCTAGGTTTGATGTTCCATCGAGTGATTGAGAGAGAGATAGACAATGTAGGGTAGCAAAAGACATGGCAGATAGATGATCAACTGCTATTATAACGCGCTATTATAACTATGTTTTTGTATATGAATATGTAAGTTTCTACCTGCTAAGTCTTAATCATCTCTTGGAATATTAGATCGGTTCTCTAGTGCTCGAATAGAGAGATGAAGTGAATCTTGTGACATCCATTGGTAATAATTTGGTAACAGTTCATCGACTCGCTTCCTAAATGACTCCAATAAGTCCAAGAGGCGGCATGTCGCTTCATTATCAGTATTCAAGAAACACACAAGAGTAGACTCTGTATGTGTAGTATTATATGCATTTTCCATCGATGCCCTGGTGCATTTACTTTGTGGAAATATTCTTCAAGGTGTTGAGTCTCCTCTACGACATTTTGTACAATTTTATATGATTCTTCATCATACTTTTGCTCATTGCTCGGCAACTCTTGTGATGTTTTGAATGCATAATCAACTCGACAAAGAACATGCTCCAAGCTCCTGGATGAAAACACAACCATCGAGCAATTTGTCAATGTAATGGGATCAATCTGTTGCGACTCTGCATCAAACTCTTGACATATAGCTGTCATGTTTCGTAGCTGATCTAACGTCAATGGAGGAACATCATTATTGATAAGTGATGCTAAAGTTATCTTTGGCCACTTAGTTCCAAAGTTCTCTGATGTATCTCTAAACTCGGGAAGATCATTTATTCTCTGTTTAATATCCATTAATGGTTTTGACCATGACTTGAATGCCAATGTCAGCACTCCACTCCAAGCCACAATTATTTTGTATGGTATCATCTCCACACGATTTGTCTTTAAAAAACTATATCGTCAAGGATATCATGTATTGATCCTTTGATTGTTGTAGTCATCTTTATCCAAGTGATATTATTGTTGTTTCCCTATGAGTAGCTTATCACATACATCCATTCTATATCGTCCATCAACAAGACATCATCAGCTATCAGGGGGGGGGGGGGGGCGCTCTGGTGTAATATGCAAATGATGCAATAGTAAACCCCGCTAAATAATGATATAAACAGAGGAGAAGTAGCTATCATAATACGCAACACATTCAAGAATGCTGTAATGCTCTTTCAGGAAAGGATACCGTCCGTATCTTTTTCATCCAGAGCCGACTCGATTAAATAAGACTAATCGCGATTGGATTCTAGCTGATACTAACCAACACGAATTGCAACATATCTTTCACTTATGGCCTTATCCCATCTTCAAGCTATCTCGCCGCTCAACAATTAGCCTATGGTGTACACTTCAAAAACTTCTAAGTACTGTCTCCTCATTCTTGCTCTCTCAAAAGCTTTATCTGTCGTAATCCAATCATAAATTCCGATAGCAGGTAGGATCTAGTATAAACGTCTAAGAAAGGCTATAATTATATGTTTACAAGAGAGGTCAAGTATCAGCCACGAGTTACACTTCACCGAGGAGACGGATAGAATGGAGAGATCAAGGGGTTCGCGTTCCGATTTTTCATTGATTGCACGCACGTAGAGGCTACACGTAGGGTCAGGATCCTACGATTGTCAAATCTGAAAATTGCAATGGAGTTGAAAGTTGGTTGATACATCATTGGAAAGCCCTTGATGAGTAGAGTCCAAAACCATGTTGTACTTCTTTAGTTTTTGACATCGTGTGATTTTATGACCCATTTTGGGGGTAAAAGGTATGCCAGCTGGAACAATTCTCCCCAGGTTAAGGATAATCCCTAACTAGCTCTAACAAAATCACTAACAAAATTTTTAAATAAAAAAAGAAGTACATAAAAGATTCATTCCTAACTCACTGAGAGCATTCGATTAAGCCTATTTAAGCCTACCATAAGTCCCCTGGGGGCTCAGATTTGACATAGGGGGTAGGATACCGGACCCTGACCCTACGTGTAGCCTAGATTGCAATCTAGCTGAGGCGTGTGCTCATAACATCTCTAACAGTAACATCTAATATAGCATCCTCTCCCCAATAGGTATCTAACGCAATATGAATCTCTCCATACTCCTCGTTTTCGTCATCCCAACGCTTGTGGCTTCTGCCGAGTCTAATGCAGATACTAGCAATACCAAACAACAACAACTTCGGAAAAGAACAGACGCTTGGACTACATATTTCGAAGATGAGGTATATGAAAAGCCCGTAACAGAAGAACGTGAACTTCATGGTGACCGTTACCATATATTTAGGGGTTATCATTCGTCTTCAAAGAGCGGCAAGAGCGGTAGTAGTCGATCGTCTTATTCTTGCTCATCTTCGTCATCATCGGGTAAGAGTGGTAAATCATGCAGCAGTAGCAGCACCCGTTCGACATCTAGCAAGAGTGGAAAGAGTGGTTCTTCCAGCCGTCGTCTTGATAAAAGACTCGTTAACTTAAGGGCATCTCTCCGTTCGGAAGATCTATCAGCAGACGAAGAATTAGAACGTGAACTTCATGGTTACAGGTGGATTTGGCCAGACCATTCTGAAAGATACAAAATGTTAAAGAAGAAGCATCATCGGGGTTATCATTCTTCATCCTCGAGTAAGAGTGGCAAGAGCGGATCTCGTTCTTATTCTTGCTCATCTTCGTCTTCGGGCAAGTCTGGGAAGAGTTGTTCATCATCTAGCAGGAGCAGCTCAACATACTCGTCAAGCAAGTCTGGGAAGAGTGGCTCATCAAGTAGGAGCTATTCTACCAGCAAATCTGGAAAGAGCGGATCATCGTCCCATCGTCTTCGAGCATAGAAGAGAAAGACACTGTTGGTAGGTACTTTCGTATGTTGTTCGAATGTTTGCATGATGACATTGCAGATGATACTGTACGGCTTGAATGTAGTATGGTAATATACAGATAATGATTGTAGACTGATTGTAAAATAGTATGATTCTCTTCTTTGACATTCATGTATTCACTTTGCAATTCTTGTTAATAGATGGTAGTTGTTATTACCGCTTTAAGCTGCTGCTCGTATAGCACCTCTACCTTCCAAAAGACAGACTTACCATATACTCACAATACCAACGTTTTGGCATGGTTTTGCCAAGCCGGGCACCCCAAGGATATAAAGAGTTGTAACAAAGAGAAGAGAAGAATGTGTGTGAGCAATTGCTATTCTCTGATGTGAAATGTCAATATACAGCAATCGCCTCACCCGATTAGGGCAAGAGGCGACTGTGCAAAAGACCAGATAGCGAGCAATATGCAAACAAAATACTACCAGGAACACATTACGTGTCCTTATTATCAATACTCTCCGGCATATAATAATGTAATTGTAGCACTCAAAGATTTCTAAGTGACATTAATGGCACAGCCGTCACGATATTATGTATCAAGTCATCACTCTTCTTACTAGCCACACTTAAAAAGTATGATCTTCTTGGGTGGAAAGTAGTAGAATAGTATGAAATGATAGTCTTGCGGGGAACACCCGAGAATTGTTCAAGCTGGGATATATCTCGATGCCATGATGGTTGATTTTGCCATGTTGACCAGGAGGCATTCCGGACAGCAGTATCTGCACTCAATGCTTGGTTTGCTAATCGTTGCATTGTACCTCCTGCAGTGCATATCAAGAGTATTGAACCAACGGCAATAATTTCGGGCGTATCCTTGCTTTGGCGAGGCGTTGCGCTTAGTCTCCTCCTCTGGCGAGGGCGGATATGACTAGACTCAATACTTGGTGGTTTTGACTGGGTGCTTGATTTGACAGTGACAGACGAGGCATTAATATCTCTTACACACTGTATGGCAACCGATGTGGCAGCAGATATTGCACACGGTGGAAGATTAAGGGACTTAGCCATTCGAAGAATCAAGTCAGCTAATGCTGCCTCTTCGGAATTGACTTCTGAACTCTTGATGGGCAATGGCAAAGATGTCTCAGCTGCAGGAGATGGTAGCTGATCGTCATAGTTGGGTGTTACCTCCTTGACTGGAGCTTCATGATCAACTCCTTCCTCCAACTTGACCTCGGGTAATGATGTAGACGGCAATGTTGCTGCCAAATCTTGTGTAGTGGCTAATCCACCCCCTCTTCTTATCGGCTCAACAATTTCTGGAATTGCCGTTCTCAACTCTTGCATGGCACGTGAACAATACTTGGGTCGGACTAAGACCTCGGCTTGTTGTCCACCGGAAGCGACACCATTGCTTTTACCAATAACCTGATATGTACCAAAGGCAGAGCACACTTCAGTTAATGTTCTTCCAACTCCGGTACGCTTAGCGGAGAGGTATAATATAGCTGCTCCTAATGAGGCATATTGCTTCAAACGGTGTATTTCCATTGTCAATGGAGATGATTTTGATTTTTTAGATGATGCGGATGATGTTGATATCAATCCTTGTAAACCAGTTCCAAGCAAGGATAGCGACAAGGCACTCTCAGTAGTATTTATCCCCGCCAGTGAGGACGATCCGCTAGATGATATACCCTTGATACGTATACCATCCGTTTTGGCAACAAACTTAAGTAACCAGGATATTGATTCACTAAACGTTGGATTGGCTGGACCATTCAAGTCTAATTTCAAAGCTGCCTTTTCAAGTATGGTAAAAGTCATGTGTAACTTTTGCAACGAGGTACGTCTTGAGGCATCACATTTCTTGGTTAGATGTGCTCGTTCAGTTTCTAGTGTTGACTGTGTCCACTCATCAGCGGAAGACGGGGTGGATGTTGACCATTGTTGAACTTGTTCCAATGTTCCATAGAGTATAATGGCATCGGAGAGTGACCACTTTTTATCCTTGAGCGATATAAATGCATGTTCTTCTTCTTCTTGATCCCCAATTGCTGCTCTTTTTCTTGTAGATGGAAACTCTTCTCCGCGTTGTCTCATTAATCCCTCATAATCCCCATTCACTTCAATCCCATTCTCATTTGAAGTATCACCTTCTTCTATTTCACCTCTATCAATTTGTGCATCCCTAGCCTTCCTTTCCAATACAACATTTCTATACCGTTCCTTCTGTTCCTGCTCAATCATATTCTCAATCATATTATGTGTACGTTTTAATCTACCCCGAACTATTGCCATACGATGTTTCTCATCGGATGTACCTCGTGCTACACCATTGGATCCTGCATAAACAGTAGAACTCATTTTTGTTGGCATTAATCCACCAACCCATTTAGTTTCATCTACTAATACATCACGACCACATCGTGCTTTCCTCATATTAGAGTTTGTATCAACTTCATTAGTATTTGCAAATTCTCTCCATTCAGCTGATGGATCACGCAAATGTGAATCTAATACTGTACCGCATTGTGTACATATTAAATCCCCGGCAGTACTGTCCATATGGAATGAGGTTGGTGGTGCTGAGCATTGTGGACAGGGATAGTTTGTTGCGTTTGAGGTATTATATGGTTGATGATAGGCGTAGTGTGGATCATGCGGTGGTGAATGTCGTGGTGGAGAATCATGATACGACACTGATCGTGAGTTGTGGTGAATCTTTTGATGATGCATCTTATATACCTGTTTTGATGATTTTTTAGTGTACAATATCGTGCTTTGTGCGTGGCAAAGTAATTTGTTTGTGATACTTTAGTATATTATCAGCTACCCCCCCAGACTTCAACCAATCGAAATATAGATTTAACCTGAACTACTGACAATGAAACCAACACAATAGCTTATTGCATGCCACTTACTTATTGCAATGCCTAATAATGTAGCGACCACCCATTTTAATTTTATGAGAGTGTTTAAAATAATGTTTAGGTTTTGCTAGGATACCGCTCACTTACTCTCGTAGCAGTAGTCAGTCGGTGAGAGTCGGTGGCGGCGGGCAAAGGCAATGAGGTGCTTCATTAAAGAGATACAAAGAGTCCTTTGTTCTATATGAGTTATTATCTCTTAGGCGGTTTGTTTAAGTTTTTATTATAGTCTTTGAAGCAACGCATATCCAATTATTGACAAACAGTTTATTAGTATTATGGCAAACGACATGACGAAATGCTCGGCATGTTATAAGGATGGTAATCACCTCAAGATATGTAAAGGTTGTTACGGTGTAAAATATTGCAATGCGTCATGTCAAATATCTCATCGAAAGCAACATAAGAAGTTTTGCTTTCCATTACGTTTTGCCGTTGGTGATAGAGTAGTATGTGATGCATGTGATAAGACTTCATGGTTGCCCGGAACAGTGACACAACTCCGCGTTGAATCCATAAATCCAGAAGGTCTCAGTGAAGTAGTGGCGTATGAAGTTCAATTAGATGATGGACGAGTTTGCTATGCTCCAAAGGATATCGATGCCGTTATTTTCAAATTGGATATTGATCCAATATCTACTAAACCAAACGGCCTGGTGGCCGACGAAGAGAATAAGGAGAATCCTTCATGCTGGATATGTCTATGTGATGAACCGGATGAGGAGGGGGAGTTACCAATTCGTGATTGCTCGTGTAGAGGTAGTGATGCAGGTTATGCCCATCTCTCTTGCCTCATTAAGTATGCCAAGGCGAAAGAAGAGAAGTGTGTTAATGAACTTAGTAAAGTTTGGAAACAATGCCCAGGTTGTAACCAACGATACCAGAATGATCTGGCTCTTGAAATGGCAAGTTCGTGCATGTCTTTTGTTGGGGAAGACAATCTATTCAAATATATTGGTGCATTGCAATTGACGAAACTAGCGTTTAATACATTGGACTGGAGGTCTAATACAATTATGATGGCCGAGCTCAAAAGAGTTAATATATCGATTCTACGATGTATCGAAAGTGGACAACTTGGTGACTTAGTTGGGTTAAAGACATATTGTTTCGACGAACTTGCAAGCATCTCCCTCGAAGACAAGACAGATGAAGGACGTTCAGAAGCAATTCTTTACCTGGAAAAACAGCTTGAATGTTTTGACTTGCAGGATGACATTTCGGGTAGGAGAAGGACTGAGAATTGGATTAATGATATAACGAGAGGGGCTGTTGATGAATACGATTCAGATGATATGAAACGCAAGTTGAAGCAAGTAGAAAGAGATAAGGTTGAACTGCAATTTTTTCGTGAGCAGTACAATTTTGCCTTGAAGAACAAAGCTAATAGCTTGGACAGAATATCAACCGGTGAGACTTTAGCAGATTGTCTTCGGAGTTCATTTCATTGCATTGAAGCTGAGCGTCTATTGAAGGAGTTAGCTCAAATCAGTCAGCGACTTCTTGGTCCTGAGCACCCCCAAACAAAATCAGTAGTGTCGGATCTGAACTCAATTAGACAAAGAAAGTGTGCAATTTGGGTAGAAGTGTTTCATAATGAAGAACAAGAAGCAGCTGGAAATGGAGTACCTGAGCTGATGAACTTTCAAGTCATGAGATACCTTGACGACGGTAGATGTGTTCTTCGTGGACCAATTATGGATGATGATGTTGTTCGGGATCAATTGAGTACTTTTGATCCAGAGGATCTAACTCTTGTCTTGGGATGTCCTGTGATTTGCCATGGTTTAGAAAAAGACAAAGCTCATATGAATGGCAAGCTTGGGGAGATCCGATCATACGATGACGAAACCGATGTTCATGAGATACATTTCGTTGACAAATCCCTCAAACCAGCAGGTTTGATGAAAGAAAACTTGCGCATTCAAATTGATTTGTGAACATAATTGATCTTTGAAGTTACAAAGTCGGTCGGTTTATAACTTTACTAAACTCACTAGCTTTCTTTGGCTATTTACTTTTGTACATACATCTCTTAATCTCTTACACTATGGCACCTTAATTTAGTAGGGACCATACCAATGATCTCCACCATCGTAGTAAGGGTCACGTTTTCTTAACCCCGTCTCGAAAACAACACCTGTACAATCCACATCACAATTACGTATTAACACACCTGCCCATGCCTCCATACCACGCTTGTTCTTAATCAAGCCATGGTAATGAAATCTGAACACAGTATCAACCTCAATACTTAGCAGATCAGCCACATCCCCTAACACATCTAATGCTGGTTGAATCTTCCTTGCAATGTTCTCATCAATCTGTCCAGGTAAGGTCGAGCCTGTCAATACACCCTTTTCTTTATATATAGCCGCCTTCGAAGCATGATACTCGGCACTAGTACCAGCGGGTAGCCATTCATTATTCTTAGCCCGAGCCAATTGCACGGCAACCTTACGTGCTCGGGCAGCCCCCAAGGCATCAAAGTCTGTACGATCTTCATCTTTAGTGAATCGATTGTTTGTGTATGGTTGTTTGGGGTATGATAACTGTTCAGGATAGCCATGCCACTTTGCGGTATGTCTGGGTACCTCCTGCTTCAGGAAGGGATCTTCGTATGTATCAATCTCTTGTAAACTTTTACGAAAAGTGGTAATCTCAGCATTTACATCACTTTCTGGATCACCATCAACAAAGTCTTTGGGTACCAATCGTTCATCTCTTGTCTTTTCATCAATCACATATGAATCCGGTGGGTTCAAAATAGTACGTGTATCAATAGGATTTGAAGGACCAAACATTGGATTATATCCAATTTCATGCCCTTCCTCATCTAATGGTGTTTCTTTGACATATTCATATTGTGGATCTAATTCATTAGGATCAGAATCACCCTCATCGGCATCCCATTCATAATCAAACTTATCAACTAAATCGGCATCTGACCATTGACCTAGTGTCTTAGCATCTACTGCTGATGGATCATCATCGTCATCTTCAACAAGTGCATCCTGGTTAAGTTGTATAAAGGTATAATGTGAGAAGAATACAAAATAATAATGATGTGTACAATACGAGTACAAAATTTAGAGAACATATGATATGTCTGAGACAGTCAAACTCACCTCTGGTTCACCATATTCAGATAGATCTATATTGTCCTGTGTATAGGCACGTAGACCGGAATCGATTTCATCAAGGATACGATCACGGATTTGCAAATCAGTTTCACTTTCTGTAGTCGCCTTACTTGTGATGTCTTGATGTAAACATGTTGATGGGCGACAATTTTCGTCACTATTTTGTAGCAGCGGCGATGGCTGCAAACTTCTAGACGCTTGGAAACAATTGACAGGACAGTAATTCAATGAGATAAGGAGAATTGCAAGGCTAGTAGCCCTCATTTGAAGAGAGGCAATAGTCGTCACCATCGTGCGTTAATTGCAAATTATGTGATGGTTTTGACAGAAAATCACGGGTACCCACCATCTCAATTTATTATTACAAGTGGAATTAGCGTGGCTGGCGGATGTATGGCGAGGTGATTGCTTGAGGCACTACATACATCTAGGCTATCTCCCTTTTGCGAGTATCTGTTAAAGTGGTGCATCTCCTGAGGAGTGTCACCAGCGATGTGCGTCGGTGTGAAGTATGCAATCAAGTCTCATTTGAAGAGTATGATGATGCCTTGGCTCATGAAAAGGAGTACCAGTACCAGGAGATAAGCTGTAAATGTAAACTGAACAAGTAGAAGTAATATCTGTTTAACTTAATTATCAGAACTACCAGGATATACAATACAATACATAGCAGACAGGGCAGAGGCAAACTCAACACCAATTATTCAGTTGGGAAAGGAGTGATTGGCGGCGCGGCCGGCGGGGGATTTGGAGGACGTGGTATCCCAGGTGTTGGTGCTAAGGTCCAACAGTCTCTGAGTCGCCGGCTGTTGCCTCAGGTGTTGGAAGGTTAGTAGTTGGTGATCCAGACGGTGCACGAGAGGGGGATTTGCTTGGCTATCAATCACATATGGATACAAGAAATGAGTTGAGGCTGAGGGTTAGCAAATGAGGTTAATTAAACAAATGTATCACATATTACTTCTTATGTTCTTACCTCCATAGTTGGAGATCCAGTTGGTGAGCTCGAGGGAGATTGAGTTGGAACGAGAGTAGCCTTCCCTGTTTTTGCCTATATTAGATGGTAGAATAACAACATGAACGGATTGTTGATTAGTGGTCATTGCAACGAAATGGCGGTTGGTTCATATCATATGCCCAAAATCTATGCACATACTCGACACAACTTACACCTGACGACTTATCAGACTTGGACTTGCCACTCTTGGCACCCCCATCACTCTTACCACCATGGTCTGAGGCTGTAAAGTCAACAGCCATTGCACTACTAACTGAAGATGCATCATCGTTACCATAGATACTGTTGCCGATTGGACCATATCCCAGACCGATACCAATACCGAAGAATACGGCAAAAGAAGCCATTGCAATAACGAACCACTTGATATTGGAGGTAATGTACGAGTATCCAGCGGTAGCGTATGAGG
>Ga0214477_100361_pt1 | contig 31780 bp, 22 predicted proteins | sample M1_20Mar14CPVII9_FD_165058 | JGI IMG/M metagenome (GOLD analysis project Ga0214477, IMG submission 165058) | Marine eukaryotic communities from Monterey Bay, California, United States - M1_20Mar14CPVII9sort6BwellC16 | ecosystem: Environmental > Aquatic > Marine > Unclassified | place: USA... | reverse complement strand
TTGGCCACACCAACCCCTGTTGTGATGGTTTGTGGTGATGATAGCACATGTACAATGTTGTAATGGCAATCAAGTACCCATGCAGCAGTCATTTACCACCTTCAGCACATTTCTAGAGATGAGGGCAGAGCACTTTTACAGCCACTTGCTGGCAGATTTTGTGTGAGAAACATCAAAACCTGACCAATGGCTGGGCAATGTTTGGCCGTCTAGCGCCCCCCTAGAGATGTAGGCTAGCAAATATACTGATGGATTGGCATTGCCTGGGTACCTAACAAGTTAATAAACACTTGCAGCACCTTTGTAGAGGTGCTGGTTGCACTTTTACAGCCATGTGTAGGCCAGCATCTTGCCTCAGATTGGGCCAAAATTTCGAAATCAGCCACATGTTTGGCCACACCAACCCCTGTTGTGATGGTTTGTGGTGATGATAGCACATGTACAATGTTGTAATGGCAATCAAGTACCCATATGCAGCAGTCATTTACCACCTTCAGCACATTTCTAGAGATGAGGGCAGAGCACTTTTACAGCCACTTGCTGGCAGATTTTGTGTGAGAAACATCAAAACCTGACCAATGGCTGGGCAATGTTTGGCCGTCTAGCGCCCCCCTAGAGATGTAGGCTAGCAAATATACTGATGGATTGGCATTGCCTGGGTACCTAACAAGTTAATAAACACTTGCAGCACCTTTGTAGAGGTGCTGGTTGCACTTTTACAGCCATGTGTAGGCCAGCATCTTGCCTCAGATTGGGCCAAAATTTCGAAATCAGCCACATGTTTGGCCACACCAACCCCTGTTATACATTGGTTGTGGCCCTGTGAGTCCCTAGATTTTCTAATTTAGTCGTTTCTCAAACAACATGAGCAACCATCTTCCTAAGAGCAGGGGTTCCTGTGCTAAGAGTAAAGATATCTACCAATCTTTGCTTCTACAACGTGAACGTTGCCGTCTCTCTCCGCTATCACATTTGATATCTTTCATGCCGTCGACAACCTTTTGGGTTGCTAAATTAATAGTTGACGAATCGTAGATTTATCTACCTAGCGGCATTCACAATTTTTATATGCACATGATATGGTAAGCATCAATAATCGTTCATTGGGGGCTTGGGGTGGAGATAAAGTATATAGAGTGAATATTGTCAACCAAGAAATATATAACGCTTCTTATCACATCATCCATTCGATAGAAAATCATAGTATTTCAACAACTTCTCTAGTGAGAGAGAGAGAAGATAGACTTCAGTGCTTGGTTCGGGCAATAGATATTTAGATTGACTAACATCATACTCATATATATTCATTACAATTTTAATTACAAACCCAATAATATCCAGAGGTTGATTTTATAAAACTATATTATATTTAATATGCAAGAGGACGACGACTTTGTAGAGGACGCATCACCGCCAATTGTGGTAGATGGGGAATACGACGAGAGAGAAAGTTTGATGCATGGTAGTGTAGAAGCATTGAAGGGTGAGGTTAGTGAACTAAAGAAGCAGCATTCAAAAAGGATTAAGCAGTTAAAGAAACAGCTAGAAAAACAACATTCGGAGGCCAAGAGTGAGGTGAATATATTGAAGAATCAAGTTCAATTACTATTGGCTAAATTTGCAACAAAGGAGACAATAGACGAGGAAGAAAAGGAAGAACTGCTTGGACACGACGATGAAGAATTGGGTACGGATAAAGATGAGGATCGATTTAATGATAATGATGAGGGCGGGGGTGAGGCATCTGCTCTAATTACTACATATTCCACAACCACTAATACCAATATACCACAGAACAATTTTGATATTAATGATTATGATGACGAGAAGGATGAAAAGTCAATAGCATCAATAACATCAAGGAGGCCAAGTATACGCCGAAGTTTAATACCAATATATGATGACAAATCTGATACTGAACTATCCTTCCAAGAGAGTAGTTACTTGATGCTCATGACAGAGAATATTTGTACTCTGGTATTTGGCGTCACATTTTCAATACTAGGCATCGCAGTGGGTAGTCTAGTTTTAGCTTTAGTATCTGCATTTGATGGAGAAGAAGGAAATTTACTCAATATCCCACCAGATGTTACGCCACAAGTAAGGGCGTCACAAGTATTAGGAGTGAGTATATCAAAGCATATGTGAATGCTGCTGTTGTTACCAGTATATCACAAACTCACACCCCACATACTTTATAGGCTGTGATTGGTATATTGACAGAACAAGACTCCGTACAGGGGATTCTACTTCTTCGGTATGCGTGCAAATCATCCTTGCAGATAGATGCTGGTGACGGAAAGGTTAAACTTATCCCACCTTGGAAGGTGATACTTTCCTCTCTATCATTCTTCTCTGTAGGCTATTTGTTTCTTATAAACCTGGTCTTTGTCATAGTTAAGGCAGATGACGTGCTTAGCTTATTCTTTGATATTGTGGCCTTGGTAAGATATGTATTCACTTCTTGTTGCATCATATATATTTGGTTGTATATGCTGACTCTATTTCTCTTGTCCTTTATTGTATCGTTGTGGGGATAGGAATTCGTCCTAAATGTTGATGACCTTTTCTTTACACTATGTAAAACGGGCATATTTGGCAAACGACTACACGAAGGGTCGGATAATATTGACAACTTGGAAGTACAGAATATACCCGCAAAGCGGAGTTTGCCGAACAGATTTAAGGGGTGTACAACAAAGATTCTATACTTAGCCAATTTTCTTGCCGTCTTCCTATCCATGACTTACTTTGGTATTCGTCAAGAGCAAGGCTCGTATAGTTGTAAGTCTGTTACTGTTACTTACATTGGTGATGAAATATGGGAAAGTGCAATTGCAGTTGTGAATGATAAACCATCCCAAAGAGTCCTCCTCTACAGGCAAGTCCGTGTTTGCATTGTTTTATCGTGTGAATGTTTGAGTTTAATATAATGTCTCGGCCATTGACTGGTTTTGACCTTAGTTTGCCTTTGATTGCCCATGCAAGTCGTATGTTCACTAACAAATGTTATCATCTCCTCTCTTTCACCATCATAAATTGTGATACGCACATCTTCCAGCTACTTCAATGGGGTATATAAACAAGATGGTACCCACGACGGCATGCCAAGGTTCGTAGAACAAAACAAAGAAACCGACAAAGCCTTTGAATCTACCATCCCATCAGAATTCATTTACTGTAATGACCTCCAACGGTGGATAATGTTTCATCCAAACATATACAAAACTGATAATGATGCTGTATTTAAAGAGAATTTAAATACAACATATAAAACGTATTCTGATTCTGAATCTAAAGAGGTAAGAGCTCTGTTTGCCTTAAACAAGATCACTTTGAAGTTGCATTCATAAATGTAACAAATACCAACTATGTATCATGTATCACAGGAAAAATGTCGAAACTGGGTAGCACGATCAGCTGAAACAAAATCATTTGATCTTACTGAGGTCAGCCAAGGCGAGTGGGACATATGGGTGGGTACAATACAGAAAGGGGCTTCTCTTTCAATCATTTGTAACGAGTGCGGAGAAGATCTAGGTAAGCACAAAGTGGGATGTTATGCACTCATATGTTTTCACCTTCACACGCACTCACACTTCGTCTCTCCTCAACTTGTTCATGTGGAATCAACCTATGCAGATTGCAATTTTAACGGAAAGTGTGAGAATCAGGAATGTGTATGTGATGATGATCATTTTGGTCAACAGTGCCAATATGAGACTCCTTGTGATGTACTCGTCAGTAAGTTATACATTGTTTTCATTTTATGTCTCTTTAGAGTGGATTGATACTAATGTCACTAATCTACCTAATCATCGACAGCTGAGAATATAGAAAAGGGAGATCGGACGCAGTTGTTGTTGGTCAAGCCTGATATAAAGCCAAGTAACTTCACTACAAGTTACGGCCGTCCCATCTATACCATCAATGGCCTCTCAGAACGTCCGGATGCTCTTCTTAGTGTTAGTTCCAAGAGTCAAGAGGTATCACAAGAGAACTATGAGGATGACGACTTCTTTCTGAAAACAACAAAGAATGAAACCAAGGAGCTACTCCAATATTATCGAGTGACATTAACATTCAGTGGTAGCAGATGGTTTGCGGCTATCAATAAGCCAGACTTTAAGGCAGAAATCGTCTACAATTCCGAATATCATGCGTTTTGGGAAGAAACTTACTCTGATAGCACTTTTCTTGTAAGTTCATCAACTGATACTGGTACTCCGGTTGGAGTTCCGTTCTTCAGTCCTCGGCGCCGTTCGGAAAAGAATTATGGCAATAAAGACTACGGGGCTTTTGGTATTTTACTGCCAAATGCCGATATCGAGGGCGTTGGTTTCTTCCAATGTTATGCATACAGCGAGGATTGTGTTGTACTAGATATCAGTGTTACGACGCAAAACAAAACTCTACCATCAAATATTGAAAAGTATTCAGACGAAGACCAAATAGTCTCATGGGAGCTGTTCAAGGGAGATCAAGTAGAGCAGGAGTCTGTGTCTGTCTTGCTTGAAAGAGATCAACTTGTTCATAGTTATTGTCTCCCACCTGATGAGACGTATACATTCCAAATGAAGGACGAGATCTGCAAGTCATCGTGGTGGGAATGTGAAGGCCCTGGATTCTCAGGATACAATATATCTGTCAATGGTGACTTGCCAATTATGGAAGCCTATGATGCCTTTCCAGTGTCAAAGTTTAGTTTCTCATTACTTCGTGGAACAAACGACGAAAGTGATAGTAGTAGTGATTTCTGTTCAAGCCAGCCAAACTTTAACGTCACAATACACACAGATGGATCGCCGTATGAAACTAGTTGGGAGTTGTTAAACAGTGAGGGTGTTACTCTTTTGACAGGAGGCCCCTATTCCTATTACAAGTCCTTTTCAACTTTCAACCACCTTGCTTGTCTACAAGATGCTGACGGGTACAATTTCACGATATTTGATAGAGGTGGCGACGGACTGAAGTCTCCTGGCTACTATGATGTTATGATCGGAGGAGAGTATATTGCCAAAGGAGCTCAAAAGTTTGATAGTTCAAGTTCGATAATATTCAACTTGATGAACGGCACTCTATTGCCAGAGTCATCTTCATCACTTGATGTGATAATACCTGAAGATCAAGACAATCAGTATTCGCTTAGCAATTGTTCTACTGTGTTTACATATATTTCGGGATTAAATGTTACACAAGATGATAGGGTTAGCACGTCTCTGTTTGATGTTAGCAAACAAGCATATGTTTACCAAGAACAACAGAATGACCCCCATGACCCCAAAGCGCCCTGTCTGTATGATGGTGTATACACATATACCTTTCAAAATCTTGCAAATGAATGCGTTGATGAAGATCTCACGCTCCTCAAAGATGAAACACACGATTTTGTTCTACACAGCGGATCCATATGTAGAAACGATACATTTACTTTCATGGCGAAGGACATGTTCGGTAAAGCTGAGACCACACTTCAAGAATCTTGCATGAATGACTTTCACCTTGTCGTTCCATCAAACGTTACTTCGGCAGTATTCTGGGAGCTATCTGGATCAAATGGTGTGATTTTGAGGGGAGACAAACTAGGTCCACTGTCGTCAAGGCTCAATAGCCACAGAGCATGCATGACTCCGGGTACATACAAGTTCACGACCTGGGCAGATAAGTCTGCAAAGTATGGGCTTTCATATGGCAAAACAGCAGTTACTCTAGATCTTGATCAGATTACTCCTATTGGGACTGCAATGGAAACTGTTGACATATCCGACTTGACCTTTTCTTCAACTACCGTGGGTGATATTGTCGGTAATTATACATCCAACATTGAAGAAGATGATGTTTGGATTATAGAAGGCTCAGGATTGGGGATTGGTGCTAAACTGGAGCCATTGGGAAACTCCGACTCCTTTCAGTACTTGTATACTAAATTCAGTGGCGACTTTGCGTTCTCAATTAAAGTCAGCACAGACGGATCCACCTCAGGGGGAATTATGTTCCGTGATACATTAGATCCAAACTCAAAGCATTACTCCCTATTCACGGGAAAAGACGGGCTGCAAAACTTATATCGTCGGACGTGTGCTGGTTGTGAAACGTTGGGTCTCACTGCTATAAGCTCCTCAACAGAATCTGTGTGTGAAGATAGCAATCCACAAATTTGTGGCTGCGCCAGTCTCAATCAAACTGATTATCAGGGAACGATTAGCACAACAATAAATAACACGGAGTGTCTACAGTGGGATGTTATTGACAATCCAATATTCTACAGAAATTATCCTAATGCATCTCTAGGAGAGAACAGCAATTATTGTCGGAATCCCGATAGCTGGGATCGCGGTGCATGGTGTTTTACATCATCAGATGGCAGTAGTTGGGAAGAGTGTAATGTACCAATCTGTGAAGGGTCTCTACCACTACCGTCAGCTAAAAGTAGTATATGGCTCCGAGTCGTTAAAGAGAAAGACAAGTTTAGGTCCTTTTACAAAGAGTCTGACGAGTCAGAAGAATGGCTCCAATACGGGTCACAGGTTGATATTCGCTTTTCAAATCCAGAATTTTATGTTGGTGTGGCAGCTACGAGCAATAATAATGAGACTATGGAAGCAAGCAATATTACAATAAGTGCCGAGAGAGAACAGCGTGAATTCAAGTTCACTCTTTATGATGAACAAAAGGTTTTACCAGCAGATGGGGAGAAATTCCAAGAGTTTGGTAAAGCAATTGCTGTTGACGGAAATACAATGGCTGTGTCCGATCAAGATTCAGTATATGTTTTCATCAAAGTTGACGAGAAGTGGGATCAACAAGACAAACTTGAAGCTAGTGAAGGTAGTAGGTTCACATCCACAATAGCCTTGGATGGAGATACTTTAGCAGTTGCCGCACTACCTTCAGATGAAGAATTGCGAGATGATGTTGCAAGTGGTGGTGTGAGTGTTCCTGCTCCAACAAGTTCTCCATCAATGGAAGATAACAGTTCCAATTATGACGACGATCGTGGATATGTCTACATCTACATGAGAAAAGACGGGATGTGGACTCTGCAAGAAAAGCTGGTACCAAATGAAGACAAAGATATAGTTTCATTGGAATTAGACGGTGATAGATTGGCATTTGGTGCCAGAGGATTAAGCGACGGGTCAGTCTATGTTTACACACGCAATGATGGGAAATGGGATAAGTTTGCTACACTAGTGTCAAGTGGTCAGGAAAGAGGATTTGGCTGTTCGCTTGGATTAAATGATGATACAATCGTAGTTGGGGCCCTCTATTCTGTTACAGATTATTCTTGTAAATTACCTTCCAACCCAACTTCTGCACCATCATATGACTATGGAGCTTGGAGAATGCTCACTTCGGAGATTGCGTATCCAACTATTTCACCAACACTAGATGGCGAAAGTATACTTCCACCAACAGTGTATAATGAAAGTGAACCCCCAACTCCAATGGTGACCGATAGTAGATATACAGGTTCTGCGTATGTCTTCATTTTAGATGGTGACGATTGGACAGAGCACCAAATACTCAAACCAAGTGATGGCCAGGAAGATGATCGATTTGGTTCTTCCTTAGCATTATCAAACGATACTCTTGTTATTGGCGCTGACAGGGGTAGTATTTCTGGGGTTGCATACGTGTATACCAACGACAAAACAGGCAATTGGACAGAAGTTGCCAAACTCAAGCCGAGTAAACCAGATGAAACAGACGAATTCTCTTATTCAGTGGCTGTTAACGAGGATACCATTGTTATTGGTGCCCCCTTTAATGACTTGGAAGGAGGCTCAATCTACGTCTTTAGGCGTGCCAGTGGCAACATATGGAAGGAGCAGGACATGGTTATACCAAATGCTGAGCATACTGAATTTGGATATGCTGTATCGTTGGATGGCAATAGTATTTATGTCGGTGCTCGATATGACGACAATAATGATGCTGGTGTTGGGGCAATATATGAACTTTTTACTCCACTGGCAGAGCTTGAAGATGGGGCTTCTTCATTACATGCTCAGTCAACGGATAGCCCAGCATCATCACCTCCATCATCTTCATCATTTCCCTCCTCTGCTCCCAACATCGCTTCTCCTGTATTCTTGATTAGCTCTGGTAGAGTCAGAGAGCAAGTTGATCATGAGTCTATTTGTAAAAGTGAGTTTGGCAGTGAATGGAAGGTAGCCGACTGGGAGTACGATATAAAAGCATTGGCAGAAGCAGATGTTACACAATTGATGAATCTTCTAGGAATCTTGCCCATCGATTCAAACTTGGAAGCATCAGACCCTCTTTGGGGGGATGGTTACTTTGTCACAAACGACGAAAACAAGTATTATGATGATACGAGTCAACGCGTCTACAACTTCCAATATATAGCGGGTGACACTCCGAGCTGGTTTCTTGCTCATGACTTATATGCAGATGGATTAATCTTAGGCTCGTGGTATGATATTGAAAGATATGTCCTGTGTAAGAATTCAGAGGCAGAATTTCTTTCTTTCTTTGATCCAATTGATGGATATACCTTTGTTGGCAAAGGGTGCTGCCAAAATTCCGATGAAACTCTCATACCATCAAACACAATTTATGAAGCAAATGATATTGAAGAATGTGCCAAAGCTTGCAAGGAGAAATATTCACTTGACGATTCTTTTGTTGGTATCAACTTTCTTTCTCAGTCAACGTGGACCATTTGCAACTGCATGATGGATGAAAAGAACAATGGGGCCATAACTTATGCTAGTGATTGCGGCGATGAACTTTGTTACAGCTACAATGACCCAACAATATCATTGGATTCAGGTTCTTGCACCGACGTTGAATTTGATTTCAGCATCTTAAGTGACGAATATCCTTCAGAAACAACTTGGGCTCTCTCAAAAGTTAATACTACAGAAGCCATTCTTCGAGGTTTTGCTGACAAGAGATATACCGAATATCAATACAAAACCACCATGTGTTTGGAAAACGCTCAATATGAGTTCACGATCTATGATAGCTATGGAGACGGGTTGACAGGAGGTGGACAGTACAATGTAACAGTTGGAGGGACTGTGATTATGGAAGGTGGCGATTTCTCGGGTGACGGAATTACACCTATCAATATATCAGAATCATTCTCCATCCCCTTTACTGAAATGCCATCATCATCACCATCAACAAGCATGTCGCCAACGCATCAACCGTCGATGTCTTTAGTGCCATCCACCTCGTCATCCCCAACATTGTCTTTCAGTCCAAGTAACGTGCCATCTATGTCAATGGCTCCATCTTCATGCTTTGACATTGGCATTAATGTCACAACTTATTTATATTCAAATGGGTTTTGGGCTCTTTCAATGGTTTCAAATGTTAATGGTACACGGGATGAGTTAATCATTGACAACAGTTTAGTAAAATTGCGAGTAAATGGCTTACTATATACTGCTTTCATTTTTGAAAACGCACCTGATGAAAATGCCACAGGACTACTATGCAACTGTGGTCTAGGCATGATCCAATGTGATGATTGTCAAGATAAAGTTTGTCTTATTGAGCAAGGGGATGGTGGCTTTTCCAATCAAGTGTCCAACTGTGAGAATGGCGGAGGAATTGCATCAGTCATATACAGCAATGTCCCTGGACCGATTACTCCCCAATACATTTATGGCACCACCCCTAACATTCCAGCGGTATATATTAGCCAAGAAAATGGACATTACCTTCTCAATAATGAAATTGGTACAACTGTTGACTTAGTTAGCATGGAGTCAGCAAGTACAAACGAGGATACCCTCACAAGAAATGCAGAAGAAAGTTTGTGCTTGTCAAGAGGTGAATACCACTTCACTTATCGAGAGTATTATTGCTATGAGAATTGTTATTACAACATAACAATTGGTGGAGAAATGGTAATCCAGGGAGAGATGCAATCGGAGGAAGAAACGGTAATTCCGTTTTCCATCCCATTTGTTGCAAGCACGAGTCCATCAGTCTCTCCTTCCTGGGCCTTCTTCCCTTCCATATCTCCCTCGATTACTACACAGCCGACCAAGATCCCTTCTTCGCTTCCCAGCATATCACCATCAAGTAGTCTTTCTCCAACTCAGACGCCTTCAATAATGCCGAGTATTGATTGCTCTGATGATGTCCGTGCCAAATTTTACATTGGTTATTCTTACGACACCTCTTGGACAATATCAAGAATCATCCGGTCAAATGCACAAGTAGTCTTTGAAGGCAAGCCACAAAATTCAGGCAGTTTCTATGAATACAATGAAGAATACGAATTGTGCTTACACAATGGCGAGTACAAGTTCACTAAAATTGGATATTATGGCTCTTACCGCATAGTCATCGGTCAGACGGCAATAGCCCAAAGCTCTGGTGAATATTCATTTGAAGATGGGCCTCAAGAAATTGTTTCATTTACAATTCCTTACATTGGCTCTGCTGTACCCACCAAGGCTCCTACTTCTCCTCCTATTGATCTTGCATTTCCAACATACTCACCAACGAATCCATTTCCAACTATTGATGGATTCACATTTCAAGGGAAAGGCTCATGTCGAAATTCTGAAGGAAATACTTATTTAACTGAATCTATTGACGGTGTAAATGATGTTGGGGCATGCGCTGAAGCTTGCAAAGAGGCATATTTACTTGATGATTCTTTTGTTGGCGTCAACTTTTATCAGGACAAAGGCTGGTGTGACTGTCTAATGGATGATAATGGAGAGAAAGGGAAAATAACTGGTTCTTATTCTTATGGTTTGGGAGTGGGCTACGAAGTGATTCTCTGTTATAGCTACAATGACCACTCAACAGCTGCGACTAATGGGGATGTTACTAGCTTACCAACCTACCCTCCAACAACACCATCAATAGATACAATTGAACCAAATTCATCATCCCTCAATCCATTATCTTCACCCCCTTCTTCTTCATCAAGCATCTCACCAGCAGTGGTTGCCGTGGAACTAAGAACAAAACGTGTCAGACATCACTCATTACCCAACCCTGTTCAAGAAAAGAAGAATGCCTTAGATGAATGAGTTTATGTATATGGCATAATAGAGAAACAACCTAATATTAAGATGAGAGTTTCTTAGAATAAGACTTTGCAGTACTTGAACAACATTACGGCCCGTGAAGTTCTTTCAATGCAACTGCACTTACAACTCGCAAATTCCTTTGCTGGTCTACTCTATCGGTCAACAGCTTTGCAATATCTCTTGTACGAAGCCCACTAACAGGAACATCATCAATCGCTATAAGGACATCATTTACAAATACCCAGCCCGAGAGAGGAGAGTTCTTCGATACATTGCTTATCAAGGCATGCCCACGATACTCCACGAAGCTTATACCAATCTTTCCAGAAGGAGCAGAAACCACACGATGAAATCCTTCTCCTTGTGCGACTATATCTCGCTTTGGCGTTTGAGGCATCGGAGTTTGGGAAGCCGCGATCTCGTTGGGCTTTCGACGAGACAGCATGCCGCCGAATGCTCCACTAATAGAGCCCATAATGCTAGACGGCTTTTGCTTGCCATCTGCTCTTACACCTTTCTCACTATCAACATCCTCCGCCTCATCACCACTTGATGCTGCACTAAGATCATCTCCTAATGATGGCGATCCAACACCGGACAAATCTTGAGTAAAAGAGGTGTCATCGACTTGTTTCATCTCACTTGACAATGATGTATACCTAGTCCTGCCAAACATTGGCGGTACTCTTGATGAACGGTTTGAGATCGGAGATGTAACAGCACTGGAAGTACTAATTGAACCAGCATTAGAGGCGCTTCGGACAATGTTCTTTAAAAAAGGCTGAGTAAATGTTTCTTTGTATGGGCTTGTAATACCATCAAGATGACTCTCATCAACAATTGATGTTGCACCACTCTTTGTTGCCTGATATGCATAGAGATGCTTATTCTCTTGAGCATGAGTTATTAGCCCTTGTTGTACAGTCTCAAGATCTTCTGAAGCGGACACCCTCTCATCATTTTGACCAAAGGAAGGAGTAACTTTCACAGCAACATCATACGATGTGTGGCGATGTGCTCGTGATGTAAGATGAACATGTATATCTTTACGGCGAAGTAAGAGCGGCAAGATATGCATTACAAACCCATCTCGTGTTGTATGATCTAAACCAGAAAGCTTCAGTGATGGCATAGAATCTGTGTTTGAGCCTTTCAATACGTTTTCTATCCAATCGACTAAAGCTGATCGAGTGCCAGGATCCTCAGACCAAGCCTCGAGGATAGTATCAACAATAGGCGAGTATAAGTCATGATCAGGAGGAGACGGAAGGTCGACATTGTTCCACGATGTAATGAAATTCTCTCCATCAAGCATTTTAACATTGACCATCTTGTCTGATGAATTACTCTTGATTGACACATCCTGAGGAGCTACTGGATGATCATCGGATGAGGTAATACTATCAGCTCGTGAACATTCTCTTCTACTTTCATCTACCGTGGTGGCTAATAAAGCCTGTCGGTATTCTTCTAGCTCCTTTTCTAATACTGGATCATGGAGCATGACTCGACTGTTTCCATCTATCTCATTATCCTCTTCATCATTTGACGTTGTTGAGTCTGAAGCTTCATTTTCAATATCTTCTGCAATCTGCATACATATATCTTCTGTTGTGTTGCTATTTGAGATTCCCATTGATGCATTTATTGGTTCAATATCAGAAGAGAATGGTTCTCCCTTCTTCTCCAATACAGCTATTTGTCGATTGGCCGTCTCCAAGGCTGCCCGAAGCATGAGAACTTCTTTTCGACTATCCAAGTTCATCTGTTTTTCTATGTCTTGTTCCCAACGAACAAAACTATCATCCTGTGATTCACAAGGTTTGACTACATGTTGTCGAGGAGAGCATAACTCCAACGAGTTGTCCATTGATAACGACGAGGAGTTGGAAAGTATTTTACTCGCAGATACTGTATTTTGTTGTGACTGTAAAGCAATGATAGATTAGAGACAGCCAGATTCAGAATTATGAGGAATTAATCTATCGACATCACTTACTTTTGATCTTGCCGTGCTTTCAAGCCTGCCAATTTCCGTCTTGAGACGGCTAATCTCTTCTTTTTTGCATGATATGTTGTTTTCAGCTGCTTGTAGTCTTGCTATTAAATCATCATCTTTGTTCATACATTCATCCTTGCCACTATTGATAGATTTAAGCCATTCATTTGCCGACAAAGAAGATTCTTTAGCTTTCACTGCATATTCATGTGAGCGAAGGAGCATATCGATAACATTTGATCTTGTTTGATGGTCTATTGGTTCATCATTATCATCCGATGCTGATTTGGCATTGATATCTTTTAAAGAGTTGGCAACATGTGTCACTTTTTCCATGGAGTAATCATCTACTTCTATTTGATCAAAGCTTAAGGATTGATTGACCATGGAAGATAGATAATCTATTGCTTTTCTTCTCTCCGTCTCGATTCTCTGAGGAAATACAAAGTGAGATGGAACATATCAAAAGAGATGAATGAGAAGAGATAGAAAACACATACCTTCCAATCTTTGGTTTCATCCACACCCCCAACACTATTCTTAGGAAATGATTCTATTTTGTTGCCCAATGGTTGAACTACTCTACCAACTCGGTTCACTCTCTGAGGTGACCATGGATCAAATGATGATGTTTGTCGTAGATTACTCCCCCCAAGATGTTGTATTCTCTTAGAGGATGATTCATCAATATTATTATTATCCCAAGTTTGTGTATGTCGTATAACTCGAAAGGGGGTACCTGTTGACTCTTCATTGAATAATCGCGTACGTTGTGGAGGAAACCATTTCGGTGCATTCCGCTGTAGTATATTATCACGTGCTGCTGTAGTAGTATTCCTCATTGATGATACTGGGGAGTCATCATTATCATCATCATCATCATCACCATGATCACTTAATGATGCAACCGCCGACAATCCATAATACTTGTGTGTATCCAGCTGCCGTCTTCTTCCTCCCGTCTCACCACCCTCAATCTTCATATGTAGTTGATCTCGCATAATGAGAAAGTTATCATCATCAACAGTTGTATCCTCAAATGAGAAGCACTGTCGAGCAAGTTGAGGTAAGATACTAGCCGTATTGGCAGCCTTATCAATTATGGTCGAGGATGAAATTGCTCTATTGGGTGTTAATCGTTTTAATGACTCTCGAAATGGAGATTCATAACTGGTATTATTGCTGCTGTTGTTGTTGTTGTTGTTGAATGTATTCTTTTGGTCAGTACTTGTTGTGGCATCATAATCATTAGCACTACCATTAGAATGCTGTGAAAAGTCTGCAACCTTTACTACATTTGATTCATTCTGTTTCATATTAGTATTGGTATCAGCATCATTTGTTTCATCATTAACAGTATTCGTTGTTGAATTACTCTTTGTCGCTTCTTCAATCTCTTCATCATCATCATCATCTTCTTCTTCTTCGACAACTTCCTGCACATCTCTCATCATGCGTAACTTCACTTCCAACAACTTCTTTGCATCATACTTTTCTTTCTTATTATTATCATCATCGTCGTCATCATCACCAACTATACTCCCCATAACTGAAACAGTTGAACCAATTGTTGAATGTACTTCCTGATCATCGTCATTATTATCATTAGCACTATTGCTATCAGTGTTACTATCTTGACTATTATTATGATTATTGATTTGCAATGGTGTTGCTTCAACACTTTGATACTTATCAGATAGTTTTGCGTATGGTGTATTGTTATCAATACTTGTTTGCAATGGATACTGATTGTTATTATCGTTATTAGCAGTAGTTGAAGAAGGTGTACTTTGTTGCTGTTGTTGAGTAGTAATCTGTTGAGTAGTAATCTCATCATGAGAAACATTTGATACTAAACTTTGCTGAGGAAGTTGTGGAGAGTCATACAATGTACGATATCTATCTTGCTGCTGTTGATCATTATGATTATAACTTGTATTAATACTATTGTTTCTAGGTGATATTGGTGGCGGTGGACGATAACTGCTTTGACTTTGACCTACCATCGATGGCGAAGAGACTACATTTGATCGTTTTATCGACCGTCTTCCTCTGTTACGGAACATACCCGTTGGATCCATATTTGGTCTAGATGTTGGACTGTCTAATGAATGTGATCTATGGTGGTTTTGTTGTTGTATAGTATTAGAATGTTGAACTCCTATATTATTATTTGGACGGTTCATCACATGTGTATTTTGTTTTTGTGTAGATGTGAGGTGTTGAGGAGAATGACTTCCACTTCTGCCGTCATCACTTGACGACAGCAAACCTTGCTCATCATTAGCCTGGTCCATTATCTATATCATATATTATCTTCTTCACATATCAATAGGTACATAATATTATTGCAAACTATGAACAAAGCTATGGGAACTTAATCTGGAACATAAAAAGAAACTTCTAATTCTTTTGAAATCCATCATTATCTATCATCTCAAACTCTATTATCGCATATGATAAACCATAGCTCACAATTAAAGTTACATATTTTATAGATAGACAGCGAACCGTTAGTAGAGTGGTGGGTTGTCTCTTGGGTAGGAGATACATATAGGAGGAGGAGACGCAAATAAAAGATACTATCTTTGATCTCATTTTACAAAGATTGAATCCGAATACTCTCAAGACAATGGATATAGTACTTAGAGAGATTTGATATATTATCTTTACACAGTTTATCATAAAGTATACAATACAATTAGAAAATGGCATCAGATCGTATAGTATTAGATGTCGGCGGTACCAAATTCATCACTGCAGTATCAACGTTAACATCAAACTCTATGTACTTTGCTTCTCTACTATCTGGTAATTGGAAAGAACGAATCGATAATGATAACAATCAAGACAATGGTATATTCTTAGATCAAGATCCAATAGCATTTGAAAAGATATTAGCATATATGAGAAGGGGTACGATACAGGTTACAGATGTTGATGTCAATGTACTTAGTTTATCGGTATTCTTGGGCATTGAAAAGTTACTTATTGCAATTAAAGTACGATGGTATAACAACATTGGACGAGGAGAGGTATTAAATAATGACGAAGAGATTGCTACAAAGTTTGATGAGGTGTATGGAGGGATATCAAAGGCAATATCTACCGGTTTGTACCCTTATTTTCTGAAAGCTGATGATGTTAATGCAGAGAAGGAGACTGTGCTATTGACAATGAGCCATCCAGATTTGCTCTGTGTACAAATTGAAGAGTTGTCAAAAGTCCCTAAGCCCGAAAAGATTTCATTTGTTACTGATAATGGTGAAGATTATTCAGATTATTTTGGGGGTTCAGTTGGAGCACTGAACTGGCTTTACAGTAATGGGTATACAAAGTACGAAGAACAATTCACAATATCAAATCAATGGGATGATAAGTTTTCTTTCTCTCGAAGGAAACATACTATTTCATCGACCAGCATTGTAAATGATGTTCTGATTCCACCTGAAGATGAATTGACTACACAGCAATTGAATACCACAAAGCAATTTGCAATGATAGTGGAGGACCGCGAGAATAGCCGAGAATTAGTTATCGCTCCTGCGGAGTACCATGAAGATCCCGTAGTAAGAAATGATCCTACCAAATTTGCATTAATCCATTTTCAAACCAATGGAGGTTGGTTAGAAAGACACGGTTTTCTTACTCGGGAGGAAAGTTATGAACAAGTTTTTCAGGAGGGTCACATCAATCAAGGAATACTCGCCAATGTTTTTGTGAGTGAATATGACCCAAGGCATACTCAGTGCAGACTTTATTCAAGGGTAGTTCCGAAGTACTAACTTTGGACTTTGGACAAGGACCAGGGGGGTGGCGGAAGAGGAGAAAGAGGATGAGAGTATAAGCTGGAAGATGCGCGTTATCACGATTTATGATGATGTTAGAGGAGATAGCAATATTTGTTAGTGACGACTGGCGTGGGCAATAAAAGGTAAACTAAGGTCAAATAAACGCTAAGCCATGATAAGAAACAGTATGGAACTTTCTTCGGAACATAAAATGAAACTTCTATAAATGGAAGATATTGCTCGCTCGCTATGCAGCTTTTGATGTTTGTATTATTTCATGTGTTATTGTGTTTAGTCTCCACGCAGGCCGCGGGGTACCTATCATAAAGTAATACTGTCATTAAGTAGTTATCTTTGTGTAGACTTAAGATACATGGATAGAAGAGATACAAAGATACCTCTACCCTCATCATTATCAAAAACTTGCAATATATCTTTAATCCGACTGATCTCAAGTTGTAGCTACAGTTGTAGCTATAAATCCAGAGACAATAATAGATACTTTTAGAGAGAATTATCTTTACAGTAGTTAGAAATGGCATCGGATCGTTTAGTATTAGATGTCGGCGGTACCAAGTTTATCACTTCCGCATCTACATTAATAAATAACTCAGCATACTTTTCATCACTCCTATCTGGCAATTGGGTCAATCAAGTATCAGACGAAATCTTCCTTGATCGGAATCCAGCAGTATTTGCAAAACTGTTAGATTATATGCGTGACAATATAATTAAAGTTGAGGATATTGATGTTAATGTACTAAGCTTGGCGGTATTTTTGGGCATTGAAAAGTTACTAATTGCAATTAAAGTACGATGGTATAACAATATTGGAAGAGGAGAAGTATTAGAAGATGATGAAGATATTGCTGCTAGGTTTGATGAGGTTTATGGAGGTATATTAAGAGCGATTTCATCAGGATTGTACCCTTATTTCCTAAGACCTGATGATGTTAATGCAGAGAAGGATATTGCTCAGTTAACATTGGATCCCCAGGGCACCCTTCATAAACTTGCAGTGCAAATTGATGAAGTCACCAAAGTCCCTAAGCCTCCAGTTGAACAATGTGGTGATGGGAGTATTGTTGAAGCGTTGAATTCGCTTTATGCACGAGGGTATACGATGCACGAGAAGCAACTTTTATCAGATAGAAATCAACGGGGGAAGATCTTTTCGTTTTCTCAGAGGAAACATAAGACAGCTACTAGCAGCCTTGCAAATGATATTTTCATCCTGTCTGAAGACGAGGCAATTCATCAGCAAGAACTGAATTATACAAAGCAGTTTGCATTGATTATCGAAGATCTTGTAATTTATGATAGTTATGATGTAATCGTCGGCCCATCAGAGTTCAAACAACTCGATCCTCCACCTCAAGAGCATCGCATACGTCAAATTATTGATCGTGACGAGCCTACATGTGCAATACTTCCGAATCCAGATCCCGGTTGGTTAGAGAGAAATAACTTCCTAAAACAAGAGAAGGAATATGAAGAACTTTTCAATGACTATATTGAATACGGTCTGCTTTATTTCTTTCATGAAGGTCACATCCATAATTCAAAGCAGTTCAGACTACACTCACGGATTGTTCCAAAGTTGGACGAGGATGAGGAAGGGATGGCGGAAGAGGATGAGGTATAAGCTAAGCGTAGGAGCAGGATACTCAATTCTAGTATAGATATTGACTTGTAGGTAATGGAAATATGTATATGTAAAGAAGACTTGTATTTAGCGTGTAAAGAAGAAGACTTAGTCATCTTTGGTCATCTTTAGTATTTGCTAAGCCATCGCATTACATTCCAAATTTCAAATTGCAAAGGAGTATGTATGTATCTTTCTTCGGTGGTATCCTACCTGCCAACTTTTCTCAGTTGAGTGCACGCCTCTAGAGCTACGATACCATAAGCTCAAGAGAGCCGTTATTACTTCTTGCGGCGTCCATAAAAAGGAGGGATGGGATAATTGTCGTTAGCGTTAGAGTAGTAATAGGGCTTCGATAGGAAGACGCGATATAGGGAGATAGAGGGACATATAGATAACAAAAATGTCCGAAGATAACCAACTTGAAAATAATATGGAGGCTGATACAACTTTGGGAGAACCAATATCAACCTCTACTACTGCTGCTGTTGACAATGGCGATGATATACCCTCTAATATTAATAATAATCATCCACTGATGTCGTATTTTGATAGTGACAAAAGTAGTGAAGAGGAGATCTCGTCAAGTACTAGATCGGCAGAAAATACAAGTCTTTGCAAAGATGATACAACAGTTGGAATAATTGCAATGCAAGCTCAATCTACCACAACATTAAATGCCATATCCTCTACATCATCTTTAGAAGAAGTTACTGATATGTCTAATGATACTTCTTTATCTACATCTACCCCTACTAGGGCGGCTATAGAAACTGAGGAGGCACCAGTAAAAACTGAGGTTAGTGCTGAGATAAACGACTCTTCAAACAAAAGCACAGAAGATGATATATCAACTACATCTACTACAGAAGATTTTCATACACCAAGAGAGGAATTAACACCAAGAATATCAGAATCATCAACACCAACATCAACAACAGAAATACAGCCATCATCACCCGATAGAATAAGTGAGAATGATAATACAACAATACAACAGAAGTTTAGTGATTCACCGGAACGTACGGCTCAAATTGAGATTGTGCACAGTCCTCCTTCTTCTTCTTCTTCTTCTTCTTCTTCGGTATCAACTTCTGCTGATATGGGTAAGGAAAAATATACAGAATTAGGACAAGAGAGGAATAGGGAGTCAATTACCGATGTTGACCATTCTCAATCTAAACTACACAGTAGTACTACAGCTGATGACAATACAACAGAGAGTGAAACAACAGAGAATGATAATAATATAGTCCAAACAGCTGAAAAGCAAGCAGCAATAGCAGCGGCAATATCAGCAAATATGTCATCAAGTATGTCACCATCCGTCGCGGCTGGTATTGCCAAAGCTTGGATGTCCGATAAAGTTACTAAGGTTACTGAAATGAGTAGTGATATGAGTATATCCAATTCAATGCCTGGTAGTTCAAATTATCCACCGCCACCACCACCACCACGAAAAGGCCAAGTAATTGGAAATAATAATAGTCCATCAAAGCAATATAATAATAATAGTCCAACAATGGTAGCATTACCACCACCTACGCCATTGTCTGGATCACCAAATTCAAGAAGTATACCGATGCGTCCTGTTAGATTTGACGATGTTAAGTTTGCCTTTTGTAAATTGTTAAAAGGAGACGAAGAAGAGAAGTTTGATACACCGGGAGGTGATGACGGGGTAGTTGATAAAGTAGTTGATAATAAGATGGATGGTATCAAGAAGGCTGAGGGAGTTACTGATTCAACCTCTGGGGAAGATAATGAAGACAGTACCAAATCAGTCGAGACATCAACAGAAGAGCCAGTAGAAGATTCTGAAATAGACACAATAGAAGGAGAGGATAAAGTGCCAGAAGAGGAAGAAGGGAGCGATCCAATATTATCAGACTCCTTCTTGAGATTTTTATTAATCGTTGCACGAGTTCCAATAATTGTCGAGGAGCATAAAAAGCAGTCACCTACTACCTCCCAAATAGAACATAACGAGAATGCAGCAGCAACATCAGCAGCTGGACGTGCCTTTGAACTATTATGTATGATCCAATCATCCTATGAATTAATATCAAATAGTCAACAACAGAGTACAGATGATTCAGTAAAACGAATGGATGCTACTACATCATTCTTTGCGGCATGTTCAGGTTTAGAAAAGATTGCTTCTGATTCAAATTCATTAGTGGATAATATTGATGCAATGAAGGTTAATAGTGGGGGCACTATTTCTAGTGCAGTGCCAGTTCCTCCACTTCCGTTGATTGGTAAGGATTCATCATCACCAAGGAGATCATCAGCCGCTTCCACATCAACAACGGGGGGAACAACATCACTAACAACCTCAGCGTCATCAATGGCATCATCGGTATTCTCCAATGTTATATCGAAAATGGCAATGCCAAAGAAACAGACATCATTTACTGATATTGGTAAAAAGTTAACAAGCAGTATGAGCAGTCCCAACCCACCCAATAATGTAAAGAGTATATCATCTCCTGACAGCCATCCCAAAGGGTTGTCGGCACCATCATCATTACAATCATCAATGCATCATAAGTCTGGTGATTATGAATGTCTAATAGATAATGAAATGTTAGGATTAACAGTTGAGAATGTATTAGAAAGAACAATTATACGAACGTTACTACCAGATGGTGCGGCGAAACATGCTGGTGCACAGGTGGGTTCATTAATTGCCAAGGTTGGTAATGTTGATACATCCAACCTTACCCACTTTGAAACTATTGATGAGTTGAGGAGGAGTCAACGACCATTAAAGTTAACACTGAGGCATATTGGTGGGGATACGTTACGCAAGGCCCGAGAAGAGATGGGACGATTGATTAGAGGGCATGGATTGGCCACTATTATGGGAGGGAGAAATTCTACTACTTATGGAAGCAGCGGAAGCAGCGATTCAAGACCGTGGAGAGACAACCAACAGCAACAACAGCAAACTAGACCACCAGTTGGTGAAACATTTGACATTGTATTGAACAATCGATGGCCATCACGATCGAATAAATCATTATTGGTAAGTGGTGCATCGGCAAGTGCTCCACCCTTGGCCATGACACGTGCGGAGAGTATGCACCAGGCTAGTAAGAATCTAATTCGGATATTGGCATTATTGATTGTTGGGATGGATAATGAGTTGAAGGAGATTGAGTCAGCATCATCCATAGATGACAGTAGATCAACAATAGCACGGCCTCATCTAACCGTGAAGGAATTGAAAGAGTCGATTGAGATAACATCCAAAATATTGCTAGATTATGCCCGGAGTCAACCAGATGTCGATGATAGAAGACCCTACCACAATGCGAATGCAGGAGGTAAAGTTCAACCGCCGTCATCATCATCATTCTATCCAGTACCACCTGGCCGTGTCAAGGGCAAGCAGCAACACGGTCCTCCAAATGCTGGCAGAGGAGGTAGAGGCGGTAGAGGACAGAGGGGGAAGAAACCCTCCAACTCTTCCCTGTTACGTGTTGGAGATGCACTACAACGAACAAGATCATTCCTCGTTGAGTCGAATTCAACAACGGCAACGGCTCTTCGATGGGAGATTATTGATTATCTCTGTGTAATATTAGATTTAGATACTGAACAAGAATTGAGTGAGAGTGAGAGTGAGTCATCAACTGAGGGTGGAGGTAGCCCAATAAATGATCTTGGTGCTGCTGGTAGTATCTTAAAGTTGATTGTGTTGAATTGTTCGACAATAGAGGAAACTGTTCCACCAGTGCCACCAGAACAGGATGGTAACAACAGTGACTCGGAATCATCATCATTGGATCAATCATTACGAAGTACCGTTGGTAGTTCAACAAGTGGCAACCCTTTCCTCTCGGTGGTCCATCGTCTTGCGGCATCAAAGTCTACATCTGCACGGGTCTCGGCTTGTTCTTTAGGACCTGTCCTTTGGTCTCATTTGGACTTTCCTAGACAGTTACAGCTGCGCGGAGTTATAACTCGTGCGTTGCACGATGTGGAGGTGATCGTGCGTAAATCAACAGCAGCAGTTCTACACGAGATTGCAGAATTAGTTTTCGATCGACGAGCAGTTCCGTGGTTAGTCCTCATGTGTGAAAGAAGTATGACCGACCCTGAACCGCAGTTACGAGCAGCCGCCATGACATTGACGTGGCATCTAGCTGAACATCTACCAAATGCCTTTTTGGGTGATGCTAGTAAGGGTTCTAGAAGTATACGACGCTTACCACCCAGAGAATCTCCAACTTTCATGGATGTCTATCTGCTGCAGTGTAAGTTACTTCCGGTGGCTAATAACTTGGCCGAAGATAAGATTGCAAGTGTGAGATTATCTGTGGCAGCACAATGTGATCGATTATGTAATGCTCTTGGTGAGCACTGGTTCAATATCATTATTGATTTGTTACTAGCCTTATTGTCAGATGCAGATGATAGAGTCAGAAGTGAGGCCATATTATGCATGCCAAGACTTGTCGAGTCCGTCATCATTGGTACTTCAGACAATGGCAACATTACAGTTCTAGAATCATTATTGCCATTGGCAGTTAAGCTGCAAAGAGATACTAGTGCAATGGTTCGTTCAGCCTTGGCAGCGGCAACGGGAGAGCTTCTCATTTTCCTCGTTGGTCTAGGCAGCACCGGCTCAAATAGTCATCATAATGAACCACCAAGCCCCGGCAGACTTGGTAGTATAACTAACGAACCATCAAGTCCAGGCAGAGCTGAAATAAGTCCTTTGCAGCCACCACCAAGCCCCGGTAGAAGTGGACTCGTTTTATACGCAGAGCATAAGAAGCATGTTGATGATACACTCATACCCATCCTTCAAAAGCTACTACAAGATTCTGATCCAGAAGTGACAACCGCATCACTTCGAGCAGTGACAAATGCATCTAGGAGTGGCACAAGAGATAGCACGAGAATACCATCTCACGCTGCTCACATTGATGATGATTTGGTGTCACTGTCATCTCATCATTCGCATCAATCTCATGCCAGTTTTGAACGAACAAAGCCAGTCTTTATACCCGTCTTGAGCGAAAAACAAGTGTTAAGACTATTGCCTACGCTTGCTAACTTGGCAACTTCTCCACAGTGGAGAGTACGACAATCTGCAGTAGAAATTGTCCCTGCATTGATGGGATGTACTCATCGTCAAGAGACTCGTCATGAAATATCCAAGTTGTGTCTGAGACTCATGAATGACAAGGTTGATGCCGTCCGAAAGACTGCTGCTGAATGTCTTTGTTTAGGCGGAAGTAGTCTTGCAAGACATGGCGTGGAAGATACTGGAGGTGAATGGATTAAGATGATTGTTATTCCACATCTAAGAACGTGTAGTCAAAGTGAGGACTCAAAGCAAAGACTGCTTAGTTTGAAAATGATACAAATCATAATCACAAATGGATTATGTCCTCGAGTGAGTGCAGACGAGGCTTCTTCTACCGCATCTCCTGGGCGTGACGATGAAAGCACAAGCAGTAGCATCATTACAGAAACTGAACGACCTATTCGCACCTTACTCAATATAGCCTCAACGCTCACAACTGACACAGTGGCAAATGTCCGTTTGAACATCGGCGTTTGTTTAGGTGCTATCATGTTACTTTTAGACCGACCTGATATAGACTTTGCCGTTGAAATACTTGAAAAGCAACTGGAGGAAGAGACTAGTTTACCTAATGGGGGAGATCGAGACGTCATCTTCTTTGCTCAATCAGCCATAACACTGGCATCGCCACTGCGACGACAATCATCACTAATCTCAGCGTAATTTAGGTAGTCTAAAGATAAAGCGATAAGGACTTCAGCTCCCAAGCCAAACACTTTACATTGGTTTATTTTATTACATTGACTGCCTTTATATGACTTCAAACTAAGTATTACTGGTTGTGAACTAGTTGCTGTACAATGGAGTACCTCGAACAATCCGTATCTCTCTTCTCTACTTCGTCTCATATTTTATACCCCCCTGTCTATTCAAACAAATCAAAATGGAACCCATGTTCCACCACAATCCGATATACAATCACTCTCCACCATTTGACAACCAAAGTTCGATGAGGGATCGAAGTTTGAACAATCTTGGCCTGACCATGAGCAACAACCGGTCCGTTGTAAAGGTACCGCCATAATTACACCGCCACAATTGCTGCAGTTTCCTGGGCTTTCCTGACACCACGAATTTGAGTTACAAGTTTGATATCCTAAATTACGATCGGTACAACAAACTTCTCCTCCACCAACTGGCGGTGGGGACGGAGGTGCAACAGGTTGATTTGGCAGAGGAGTCGGAGAAGGAGTACTACTCGTTGTCGAGGCAATTGTTGTGGTTTCCGCAGTAGTAGTAACTTGAGTAGCTTGTGTGGTGGTATCAGGAGGGGCTTGTGTTGTAGTTGTTCCTTGAGAGGTAGTGCTTACTACAGTACCAGGTGTGGTGGTTGTTGTTACCGGTGATGACGAGCGGCAAAACTCGGGAGTATAACTCGCATCGTTTGAAAAGACAATAGCCCAACCATTATTCTTCTCAACCCAAACCTCGTTACCATCCTTTGAAGAAGTAATCCAGTAGTCACCATCAAGACCATTGAAGCCACACCCTGATAGTGTGAATGATGCAGCCGGACCAGCCAGAGCTTGGTTAATCATACAGTCGTCTGGTAAGTTCTTGTAGTACGGATCATAGTCAGGTTCCAAACTGAACTGATGCAATTGGTCCCCAGTCCACTGAACGTTATGTGCCGTCTCCTTCATTTGGCCTAAGTTCGGACCATCCTCTGACACATGAACATACTTGTATCCTCCAGAATAGGCGGGATATGCTGCTGGTACTTGAAAGACCTCGAGAAGATCACAATCTCGGACGAGTAATGATACAGTTGCAACGTTGGAGACTCCACCATCATTATCAGTGACTGTAAATGTGAATGTATCGGTACCGATAGCTCCATTGTTTGGAGTATAGATGACGTTAGGAAGGTCTCCAGATAGACTTCCAAACATTGGTGAAGATACAATCTCCCAAGTGTCGACACTTCCATCATAGTCGCTTGCCTCGAGGTTCAATTGAATTGACGTATCCATTTGAAGCTTGCCACTAAATGACTTGGCCAAAGGCTTACAGTTACCATCACAACCTCCCAGGTTGGGTGTGACCTTATTCTCGATATACCAAGATACCCAAGCTAAAGGAGCATTCCAATTGATTGTATTCTCTTTACTTCCCCATGCTTGGGGAGCCGATCCAGGCTCGGCATAACTCTTCGCAGCCGCTGCATATGGTGTGGCATTATCATTGATTAATTCATTATTCGGTCCACCAGAAAGCCAACCTTTCGGCCAGAAGGCATCTTGTCCTATAGTCCAGGCCCAGCGATCATGTGTATCAGTTTCGGCCTTCTCACCATAGCCAGTGACATAACTGATATCCATTGCGTTTGTGCCCATGACATAATCCATACTTCTCATTAGATAAAGCTGGTAGGTATCACTGCCTGTAATCTCATAGGCATATGCGAGAGCTATCATACGATTCATGATGAAAGAATTGGAGCCCCAAGGATATTGACCAAGTATCGATAGAAAGCTCAAGTTGGAAGGATAGCCTTCTGTTTCTATAGCCGTTGCGATCGAATTGGCAAAGCTTACGATATTATCTTCGATTGTTTGCATCTGAGCAGCAGAGAGATCATTATTCACAGCATAGAGTGACAGTGTTCCGGCTCCTGCAACTGTTGCCCAATCCCATTGGCCCATCTCTTGGAAGTGATTACTTGAGGTTACATCAGCCTTGTAAGTTCCAACATTTGATTTTCCCAACGCCAAAGCCGTCAAATACATTTCACAAGCGGCCGCATACTTGTCATCAGAAACCTGACCATCGGGATAGTCTCCTCCACCGATTGCTGTCGTAGTAGGAGATGAGGAGAGAGAGAGAGAGAGGTAGGATGTAAGAAGCGAGTTAGTTAGGATACCGCGAGAAATTTCTCAATAACACAACAACAAAACAAGTCGCCATGTAAATCCTCAAATCGTCCTCCTTGATTGTCTCAGTACTTACCAGGTCCAGGAGAGTCACTTGGATCATAAGTCTTTTCTGAAATAGAAGTGGCTCTTGCATAAGCATCTTCAGCGGCATCCCATAAAGTAGCCACATAAGTAGGATCACCACCTTTAGATGACCACATTCTCGCAAGCTGAGCATTAACCCGAGCTACTGCATAAGTTGCTGGTGTACTTTGACCCATTGCTGATCTAGTGCCAACTGAATTCTCCTTATTCTCGTCTTCAATGGTGATGATAAAAGCACTCCAAGCATGATTGTGAGCCTTGTGAGAAGCAAGTCCTCCATTAGAAGGTAACATGCCCCTGGAAGATGAGAGTTGAAAGAGAGGAGGTTGAAACTTCTGTTAGTACATGTGGTTTACAAATCAAGCCAAATAAGTATAGTGAAATTATCGAGACTTTCCTGACAAAACGAGATCCATAGTCAACTTCATCTAATACATCCGGGAAACCATTACCACTCTCTGGTAAGTTCAAGCTACCATCTTCAAAGGCGGTCGGGAACATTTCATTGAGATTGAGCAACGTCCAGGCAGAGATGGCGTGGTTGACTGTATAGATACCAAAGTCTCCGGCATCAGCCCAGCTCCCTTGGAGGTCAAAGTCATCACATCCAACACACCAATTATTATAGGAAGGAACAGCGTCATCCCCGGGATGTAAAGCTGCTCGAGCATACCGTCCATCAATCAAATGTTCAGCCTCAATGTCCATTGTACCCATCCTATGGAAGTAGAAGTAGTTCATACTTTCATGAGGTAGGTCTGGATAAAGATTAGGAGCAATGTTGAATTCCAAACTGCTTCCAATACCATCGACGACAAGCCTGTAAGCTCCAAGTGACTCCAACGCAGTAAAGTCAGCCTGATGAACATGGTCTTCACTAGCTCCATCTGCACCATACACAGAAGTAGTGCCCGCCAAGAGTACAGCACCGGTAGAGTCTTGAACTTGAAACTCCCTCGATACTGTTGAGTCGTCAACGATGACTCCAATCTTTGTCGCATATCGTAGATATCCAATTTGATTTACACGAACCTTATCCGAATAAGTGGCATCAAAAGACAAGGTTGGACTGCGGGTTGTGGGGCTACTACTGGGCATCTTCGTCGTAGGGGCACTTGACGGCGGAGGACTGGGCGACTTGCTTGGGATTGGAATACTTGGAGAACCCGAGGGCTTGGCTGTGAATGGAGCGCTACTTGGCTCTGGCGTGGGTGAATGAGAGGGCGCACTTGAAACGGTGGGGCTCGACGTCATCGGACTGTCTCCATTTTGTAGCCACGGATCGTCAGATTCACACTGGAAGATTCATAGGAAAGATGCTTCTGTTAGTACATATTGTTCACAGGGCAATCAAACAGTATTGAACACACGACCTTACCTGTCCACCAGGCCGACATTCGGCATGCAAGCAGCAATCGTCGTCCGTAGTACACCCTCCTCCCCAAAGTGGAATACATCCATTTGAAGGACCAGTAGGTAGCCATAGCTTACCACATGGTCCCTCACACGTTTGCTGGTCTGAATTGCAGTACTCATCATTTGGCTTGCAATCTTTAAGATTTAACGTACAACATGCCTCAGTAGGAGAAGGAGGCAAGGGAAAGTTTGTAGGCTTGAGTGTGGTGGGTGTAGCAAAGGGAGGTGTAGGTGGAGATGTATATCCAACAGGCTTGGGAGTGGTTGGTCCAGGTGCATTACATGTGGATAAACATCGTTTGTCATATCCTGCCATATCCACTTGTGTACAAGTATAACCCTCACAGCAGTTTGACTCATTATAAGTACAATCTGCATACTCAGCAACGCAAGGAGGAGGACCAGAGACTGGAGATCTTGTTGGAGGCGCTGACAAAGTCGGCCCGTCAGTTGGTTCTTGAGATGTTGGTTCATGACTCACAGTTGGACTTGTAGACACAGTAGGAGAGGGTGAAGGTTGATTTGAACTTGTCGGTGACGGAGAACCACTTGGTAGAATAGTAATCTCGGCACAGTTAAAGAACTGTTCGGGGTTACCAGAACCGGTGGCACCATCATTATTCAAGGGCCAGTTACAATCACCTAAAGATTGTTTCCAATAGGACGAGTAGTCAGATGAGATATTACTTTCAAGATTCTGAAAGTAGTCATCATATCCCGGTGGCTTACACTGTGTAAAGGAAAGGTACATATAAATATAAGAAGAAGAAGGTCAGAAGAAAGATTTGACACTGAACATATCATATGCACAGCATGATGACTTACAGAATTGGCAGTAATGTACTTCCATTGCAGCAAGACCTTTTCCCCGACAATACCGTCAGGTAAACGATAACGATGTGTAAACTCCTTAGTACCACCAGCTTCGCCACCGGAGTAATATCCACGTCCAGGCCAAGTAGGATCTTTAAACATTTCCCTCTGATTAGTATCGTATACCAGATCTTCCACAAAGATCAATTCATTCTCATCGGGGAAATGTTCTGGTAATGTGCAACTTGATGGGTCATCTGTAATAACACAAGCACGAATTTCTTCATGTCCTGCATGATGTGTGCTTAAAAAACTATCAATGGTAATCAAACCACCTTCATAATATTCAGTTTCATAATACTCCGAAGTAGTCATGAAAGTGCCAGATGGTGATGCGGTATTACCATATTGACTAACCCATGGCATGGGATTGCCGGCCTTGTTCAACCAATTGACTGTTTCATAGTTACGAGAACCAAACTTCCCACAAACTCCGATGTTATTGTTTAAACAATGTGGACAGTATTCGGCGGGTGGACATGTTGGATTGGAGTTGCTACATCCTGGACCATCTTCTTGTGCCAACCAATTTCGTGATCGAGGAGTCTGTTGGTGTAGATGATGAGGAGGAGATAGTAGTATAGATGTAGATAGGATGATCCATGAGAGATTGTGCATATCATATCAATAGATTATCAACCTTAGCCACTGCAACTGCACTGAATGATGTGATTGATTCATCGAATTGCAATAACTAATTGTGTCTCTTCTGTATCTCTCTGCTCCGTCATCTCAGCCATTGACCACTGCCCTTTGATCATATCGAGAGACTGCAATTTCATATCATACATACATTGTAATCTCTGATCTCATCAACCACTACCGCCTTTGATGATGATAGCCGACGCCGATGATGGCAGTTATTATCATGCATCTCGAACAGAAAGGATACCCTACCATCGACCACTCTCACTCCTCACAATACAAACAGATCGGTCATAAAACAAATACAAACTCACCTTGAGATATCCATGACCATCGACGAGTGATGGTAGAACGACGATGGCCAATGCAATGATTGCATGGCGTGCTTGATACATTATGGTATGTAAATTACAATACGAACTTTTGACTTTGATTATAGTTGTGCAAGTTGCAAATGTAGAATTATGAGATCGCATATTGTTTGAGGATCCATGCAATCGTCTCCGACGTCAATTGTGATACTCCTAAGGTATACGCCAAATCCTTTCCTAATGTCAATCGTCCTACGATAAGCAAGAGCATAATAAAAAATGAGATGTCCTCATTAATAATAAGAAGCCTAAAGAAGCGAACCGTCATCAGGGGCTGCTGTACCTAGAAGATTCAACTGTGTTTGGTATCACGCGTTATCAATGTCACAAGACAATCTCAGTATACAGACACTTCTCAATTACTACATAGTGGTATTTACCATTTTGTTCTAGGTAAAGGCTGAGTTTGAGTCCAACCTTGTGCTTCAACAAATAAAATCACATTCAAGCCAAAATAATATCAGCGATCTCCTACGTTGTTGAGAAGTTAAAGTCAATAGATATTAGGTGAGTCTCGGTGTTTATTAACTGATGCAATTCGTAGTATATATCTCTTGAAATTTTAAGCCTTTAACCAACTCTCTCTTGTTATTGCAAAATTATTTAGTATACCTCTCTCAGCTATCAATGTCAATAGTTCGCTCCGGCTATATATTGTTAGTAGTATTATTATATCTCTATGTCTCTACAAACAAATGAAAAGACATCATCAAATGATGGTTGTATAGAGAATGATGAAGCTCTCGAGTCTGCGGTAATACATGACGAATCTAGTACTACATATGACAAACAAAATGAAAAATTATCAACTGATAATATAATAGACACAACAGCTGCTTTAGAATCAATACACGAAGAAGAAACAGCAGCAAGTTCCAATACCACAGGACCAACTGAAAAATATGATTTAAATATATTCCTAGGTCGTTGGGTATTAGTCGATAGTCAGGTTAGTACTCCACTGGTAAAAGTTATACGAGCTGAAATGATAATGACACCATTAGGTGATGATGAATATACTATTCAGGACACATGGACGGAATCAGTATGTTGGTGCTACCGTCGTACATATAAAACTACATCTATAGGTAAAGATACTGGTCCTGACACCTTTATAGAAACAAATGTTAAAACAGGAAATGTAGAGTATGGCAGGCAAGTCCGCGTTAGTGTTGTTTTATATCATGAATGCATGTGTTCAGTATAAAGTCTCGATGACTTGGCTGTTTTATTTGGCCTTAGTGTGCCTCTTTTAATCGTCTTTGCAAACCGAATGTACTAACATATGTTACAACTGTCTCTCTCTCTTCATCTTCATAAACTGTGAAACGCACATCTTCCAGAATGGACGGAAACAAACATATAGTGGTAGGTTCTCAAGTCATAACACACGAATTTGTTGGTGACAAATGTTATATGAAAATTGTTGATCCTAGTTGTTCGTTATATATCGCTGCTGAATATCAAAGAATACCAATGGAAGAATTACCACAGGTTCCCAAAAAAGAGAGATTCAAATTTAAGGGATTATTCTCCGTGAAGTCGGGGTAATCAGTGCAACAGAGAGAAATGATACAACAGGCAGATGTGCAACAGCAAAAACAGATGTGCTATCGGGACACAATTAACTACTGTCAGGACATACCAAATGCTTTTTGCAAGAAGGAGAAAACAACGAAGAAAAATATGCATACATAGAAAGGCCCCTACCTTAAAAGGGGTCAAAGATAGAGATAGACTCAGTAAATGATATGATCACTAGCTACCTAGGTATGTAGAGAGAGATATCATTCTGTTCTCATGCACCCATGAAAAAGAGATATCATCACCAGACCACTACCAAGGAATATCAAAACGACAACTAGTGAAGGAAGTTACAAGTCAGTAGCTGATTAAATGGGCATTGTTAGTATATAAACTTATGCAATACTTAGATCCTTATCGAG
>Ga0214477_100359_pt1 | contig 32000 bp, 25 predicted proteins | sample M1_20Mar14CPVII9_FD_165058 | JGI IMG/M metagenome (GOLD analysis project Ga0214477, IMG submission 165058) | Marine eukaryotic communities from Monterey Bay, California, United States - M1_20Mar14CPVII9sort6BwellC16 | ecosystem: Environmental > Aquatic > Marine > Unclassified | place: USA... | reverse complement strand
GCATCTTTGATACGAGTATTAATACATTGTGCAAATAATACAATGGAGGAATGTCAGAATGGTGAGATTGTTAGTTCGGTACGTATCTTCCGACGGACATTATCGGCACCTGGTCAATACCGAACTATTGAAGCAGGAGGTATTGGGGAAGTTTGTACATCGGCCAATCACCAACGGAGAGGTTTGAGTAAGTTATTGTTAAATGATGCCTTGGACATCATGTCAACAAGTAGCAAGAGTGATAAAGGTAATGGTATGGAATGTTCATTATTACATGCCAATCCAGATTTCAGACCAGTCTATTCCAAAGTGGGAGGGTATGAGTGTGTCAAATCTGAATGGTCAGTAGTTCCAATCGAATTAAAACACTTGACTACAATAAATACATTTCATGCAAGAAGTGATGGTTGGGCTTTACGACAAGCAGAATTTCCACAAGATATAGAGCAACTACACTGTATTCACAAATCATACTCGGAGGAGAGATTTATTACTGTGAAACGTTCAAAAGAGTATTGGAAAGAATATGTTAGTGCTGAATTAGGTGACACATTATGGGTTCTAGCACATCCTGATTTTGATGATTGTGAATTCACTGAAGTAAAGGCATGGATGTCAATTAGAAAACGAGGAGATAGATACCAACTACGTGAATTTGGATACGACACGCATAGCCACAATGAGGACTACAATGAAGACTACGATATCAGCGTTAGTAGTTGCTTTAGACATCTACTGGGAGTGGTATTAGAACAGGCCGGTGAAAGTGTTGGAGTTGATAAGAAGAAAGTAGAATTAGTACTTCCAACATTTATACTATCAGATATTAAAGAAGAATGCGACAAGACAGGAGAATCAACACCATCATATATGAATATCAAAGAAGCTACCGAGGTGAATGATAATGGCTGGATGTATGTCAACTTCAATGCTGATTCGTCTCGTCAAAGTATATTGGAGTTAACAACACGGGATAGTAGTCCGATACCTCATCTGATATGGCCAACTGATTCATTCTGATCATACGCAAGAAGAGAGACACGAGAGCATAAAGAAGAGAGACACGAAGGAAAAAGTTTATGTATATTGGAGGGAGATATATTAGTAGGATTTAAGTTCTTTACTTAATACTGTTATGCGTCTTCTATCTATCTCTATTCATCTATCGTCCATTCGTCTTCTACCTATCAATCTTCATCTGTCTATTGCAATTCTATATCAATACTATCTCCATCCGTTCTAACTCTCAAACATATACAATACATCAGCTCAATACCCAAACCAAAGCCGGTAATTATACAAGTACTCTTGATTCACCACTCTTGGCGGACTTTGTCCTGGGACTAAAGAGTCTTGTTGCCTTACCACTTTTACTCTCACTACTACTTTTGCTACTTTTGCTAGTGGTGAGTGAATCGGTTGGACTGTCGGTTAACATATCAGTCGGAGCGTCCGTGGCAAACATATCGGTGGGTGATGCAGTCTTTGATGATTTACTTGTCGACGACTTCGAACCCTTGCTCTTACTACTTTTACCCGATAGGACATCACCAGTAGGTGCCGCCGAAGGGGATGTGAAACCGCCTCCTGGTGGTACTTGTAGTTCCCGATCAATTCTCCAATGTACATGATGTTGTTGTGCCGACGACGATACAACAATAGAAAGGAGAGTAGTGGCGGCGATGGTAAACTTCATATTGATATGTGGTTGTTAGTTGTTGGATAATATAATAACGTTTGATAATGATATGATGCAGTATATACAGTTGAGCTCTTATAGATATTCGATTGTATAATTTATGAGCAAGTTGTATGGTGGGGGATAGTGGTGGTATGTTGCAATTAAGTGAGTGGTGGCATATTTCGGAGTAGCTGTCTCTCGTAGTTGAGTCGGAGAGGAGGCATACACACTGCATATATAGTGAGGCCATCTGCCATCGAAAGGGTGACGAATGTGACCTGCCATGACGCTACCATTTTGCGTACTAGCGTTGAGTTGATTGTTTGTCGGTGGGAGATCATAAAAACCGTTGTATCCTTTTTATTCAACTATGCAAAGTAATGAGATAAATATTGGCCTGGTACGGTAGAGAGTTCTGGGATTGCCTGTAATAGGGCTACTCATAGTGCTAGCAACTATGACGGCATGTGTGTGATTGAAGCTCTTCAGTAGTGTTCCTCCTTATGTCGTGGTGATGTGTGGGATTGCTCTTTTCCTCGATAGAGAGTAAGAGCACAAGATGTGTTCATTTCTTTGGGTTGATTATTGGATTGATATCATCGCTTAGTATCAGAGAGAAGTGGCAATATGCATATCCTTTACAACATTATTATCTTTGCAATATACAAATTTTCCACGGTGGCTTCATTTAGTATAGGGCGTAGTAAACCTCAACTTCTTTCTATTGCAAAACATGCGGTCTCTATCCCGTTGGATGATGATGTGCACATCAATCCATCATCATCATCATCTTTAGATGATAAAGATGCATGGATTGCAAACTTAGACTATGATTCATTTGGTAAAGATGTGTCTGATCTGGGGAAGCAATTACTCAAGGATACTGGCGATGCTGACGTGAAACATTTGAGCAAGATTGTTAAATGGCGGAATATCGCTGCTATTTTGGGATTAGCTACAGTATGGACAAGGCCAAATCCAATTACAGTATTAGCCTTAAGTACATGGTGTTATGCAAGCTGGACAATGATTGCTCATCATACATGCCACGGGGGATACAACCGAGTTGATGCTGGAAGATTCAATAGTAGAAAGTTCGGTCTCGGATTTGTAAATAGATGTATCGATTGGTTAGATTGGATGATACCAGAGGCTTGGAATATTGAACACAATCGACTACATCATTATTCATTAAATCAAGCCGAAGATCCAGATTTAGTGCAACGGAATGTAGACTTTGTTAGAGATGCCAATGTACCGATTATTTTCAAGTATATGCTCGTTGCACTGTTCTTGCCAATATGGAAGTGGTACTATTATGCTCCCAACACATATAGGAGCTGAAAGTGAATGAATTATTAAAGGCTGGGAAGAAGCTGCCTAAGGGTTTTGATCCCAAAGAGGCAGTTACCATCGGATCTCTCATTAATCCAAGAAGCAAGGGTATACGAAAGATTATTAAACCCATCGACTTCTTAGTCAAGGGTATCGGACCACAACTTGGGCGGTTAATAGTAATCCCATCAGCTTTATCTCTCGTCCCTAATGTCGGGTCATCACTTGCAGTACATGCATTAGTCAATCTCATACTTGCAGAGCTGTTAACCAATGTGCATTCCTTTATAACAATCGTGACGAATCATTGTGGAGAGGATATGTACACCTTTGATGATACGGTGAAACCTAAAACTGGTTCATTCTATGTCAGGCAAGTTATTGGTTCAGTCAACTATGCAGCTGGTACTGACATAATTGACTTTTGGCATGGCTTTTTAAACTATCAGATTGAGCATCACGTCTATCCAGATTTAAGTATGATGCAATATCAGAAGGGTGCGCCTCGTCTTAAAGCAATTTGTGAGAAGCATGGGGTACCATACATTCAAGAATCAGTCTTTGAGAGATTCCGTAAAACAGTGGATATCATGGTCGGAAGTACATCCATGAGAACTTTTCCTACAGAATATGAACCAGAGAAAGACAAGGCAGGTAAAGCGGGTGTCGCCTGGGAAAGTTCGAATGGAGCTATTGACGGTTGAGGGACAGTCCACGTCCTGTATGAATAGATATGTTTGATAGAGTGTTAGATAAGAGTAGTTTAATTGATCAGCAACTCTAACTCTCTACAATTATCATTGCTCTCCCATGGCGGCATATCACCTCTACAACCAGCGCACTTTGTCGTTTGTTGGGTTACCATGCAAAAACAGTTGTATCTTTTATTCATGTTGTGAGTTTGTGTAAAAAATGACTGTGTAGTGCAAAAGAGGTGGTGCGGCGTCTTTTGCAGCTTATGCGATGATTGTGGTGTATTGAGCAGGTTATTGTGTAGTAATAATTGCAAATAGATCTCTCTTCCTTCGGTGGTGCAATCTCAAATTGTGAAGAGGAATAGCTTAGAGAGATTATTGGAGGAAGATAAAATTATTTTTTATGAGACATATCACCAATCGTATATTCTCTTGATCTACTGTTCATGCAATATATAGGGATAGCACGTATCAATCCGTATCGTAATCAATCTTCAATTGTAAATCGAGATTACTTACTCAACAATATGGATAATAGCAACAACAACAACAACAACAATACTTCATACAAACCATTTGCAGAACCAAAATATATAGACGAGAATGAGGTAGAAGATGAGATTATTGATACACTACTTTCACCGGGCACAGATGCACAATATGAGAGTAATCTTTTAATGCAACTAAAACAAAAGCTAGATGCAGTTCCAATTGATGCAAAATCATCTCTTATGTATGCTCAACAGGTTACAGATTTCGTCGATAATGATCATTTATTGGGTTTTCTTTATGCTGAGCATTTTAATGTTGATGTGAGTATTTATATTCAAAGTTGGTACTGTTTATCTGATGATATTTGATGTGTTTCTTCTTACATCATAATGTTTGACTTTTGTGTATGTGTTACATAAAAAGCTTGCACTTCTTAGACTCTTGAGATATTGGAAAAATCGGCATAAGGTATTCGGTGATGATTATACGTTGCCTCTCACTTTATCTGGTATGTAGATATGTTCATTACGTACTTTCTACTCATGCAAGTCTGTGTCATTAACTTTCATATCACATGTACCAACTATAATTTAAGGGGCCATGAAAGGAAGTGAAACATCGATAAAGCAGGGGTTTATAAAGCTTTTACCAGTGTTAGATAATCAAGGCAGAGCCATCTTTTATGCCAATCCTGCTTTAGCTGCAGCTCAGGACGAGGTGGATGCACAAGTGATCAAAGTTTGGTGGTACTTGATACATGTTGCAATGAGCAATCCAAGTTGCCGAAGGCATGGGTTTGTTCAAGTTATAAATCTTGGTGATGTTCGACTTAAACATTTCAAACCAAGACGACTAGTTGGTGAGTGGTGTTGACTTTTGTGCATCCCTTTACTTTCGTGTTGTGTTCATGATATTATACTCATTGTATAATATCATACTTTATGACCAAAGCAATTGCCAAATCTGGTGATCAATACTTCCCTATGAGGCGCAAAGTCATTCATATTTGCAATCCAAATAAAATATTCAAGGTTATATCACCGCTAATAAAAGCTACGCTATCGATTAAATCACGACAAATACTTGTGGTACATAGTGGAACGAGTGACAGAGTGTTAGAAACTCTTGCACAGAACTCCATGCCTTCTACTTGTCTTCCAGCGGACTTAGGTGGACAAGTTCCCGTTTGCTTAGAAGCTTTTGTCAGGAAAGTCCGCGTTAGTGTTGTTTTATCGTGTGATTTCAAGCGCTCATTATGAAGTCCGAGTGATTGGCTACTTGATTTGTCCTTATTTTGTCTTTATTTGATCGTCTTTGTAAACCACATCTACTCACATATGTTAATGTCATCTCTCTGCATCTTCATAAAATGTGAAACGCGCATCATCCAGAGCAAGGCATACAATTGAAGAAGGCATGGATGATAATAATATAGTGTCAGATAGTGATGGCAACTTATCGGATAATGGCATGATCCAAGAGAACTCAACACATGACGTCGGTGGGAACTTAAATGAGCAGGCCTTAGTCCTTGCTAACATCGCACCAAAGCGAGTAAGCATACACTCCGCAAGCATAAGCCCCAACCCCGGTATACCAGTGATGAATGAATTAGATCTACAAGCTGCCAGATCTCCGCAAATCGGGCAAATCGGTGTACCGAATAACGACAATGTAAATAAACAAGAAGACAGAATGAAGAAGTTTAAAAGTCACCCTGGCAGACACGGAGATCGACGAATGAATATGGCAATCAAAGCTAGACAACAGGATCCGAAGATGTCCTTGCTTGACGCATTACTACAAGGTGGCTTTATCTTCCCTCAACTCTATACTCCTGGCGTTAAATTGAGTCAAGTTAAAGACACAGAGGGTGTAACAGTATATCAGAGAAAGAATCAGTTGAATCGGAGGCTGCGAGAAGATAGGAATAAGAAGAAGGAAAAACAAAAGAAGAAATAGAAGAGTTTTAGAGTTTGTTGCTCCTTACTTAGCCCTTATGACAATTTTTGAATGTATAATTAACAACCTTAAGTATATGTCTGTTAATAGATCTACGTTGTAGGCGATATAGATCATTTAGAGGAACCAGGAGCTGACATAACTTGCCGTGCTGTCCTGTGCATATTGTAGCCCTAACAAAATAAAGTACAGAGGGTATCCTTTTGTTAGTTAAAAGGAAGATTAGAGAGCACCTAGGTAGCTTGAGAGGGGGCAACACGCTGCAACCGTAGAGTGGCACGTTACATCCAGGCCTCTATCTATTATGCTTTGTAACTTAAAGAAGAGTTCTTTACCTAACACAACATTTACTATATTATATGGAGCTATTGACGAATGAGGGAGGATAGATGTGGTGATACCATCGTCCTGTTTGAATAGATATGTTTGATAGAGTGTTAGATAAGAATTGTTTAATTGATCGGCAACTCTAACTCTCTACAATTATCAGCAACGACTATTATTCTTTCATTCTATGGAGCAGCCGCAGCCATTCGAATGATTCGCTCTGCCTGTTGCCGAATTCTCCATACATCTTCTTCACCGAAACCGAGTGTATTCATAAGAGCCTCCTTATCAATTTTCAACGATTTATTGTCCTCCCTCAGATACTTATTCGCCCTTCTTTCCATGTGACTGGATATAATCCATGCTAACATATCTTTGTTGTTATTTATCTTATCAAGAGAGAGCTTCTGCAACTCATCCCTGCATTCGAAATCTTCATCAAAGTAAAACACTGACTTTTGTGACAAATCAATGTCATGAATATCATCTTTTTCCAAGGGAAGGGCTAGTTCCACCAAAGTATTAATAACTGGCATATCAAACAAGTCATGCATTTCAAGGAAATGGTCATTGTACATGGATGATTCAATAAAGTCATGAATAAACCACTGAGTAAAGTTAAGGTTATAAATATATGATAGATGTAACAAATCAATAATCTTGTTGAAGTTCTCTTTCCTCAGCTTGAGTTGAGACTCTGATTTGTCGGTTTTATGCCATAATTCTTCATTGACTTTATGAGGGTGTTCTTTGTAATTTATCATTCGCTGAGCTTTCTCCGCCAGGATGTTGTCACATTCTTTTAGCTGTTCTGTCATTTGGAAGTAGTTGAACCATGGTGCAACTATAACATTATGGGTGTTTAAACAAGGGGTATAAATGAGACGTATAGGTAGCACATATCTTATGAAATAAGTATTTTGTGCATATCTTATGCACACTTAAACTTACGCATCTGGGCATTCTCCTTAACTACATTCATATCACGTGCTATCATATATCCGTATACAATCTTCCACTCTTCTGGTTCTTTATCGGGGAATTCGATACGGCTAGTGCTATTCTCAACCATATCATTACTCAACATTGCATCAAGGTATTGGCTAGCAAATGATAGCACGGTTTTGTAGCACTCGAATTCTTGCTGATTATCACCTATGCCTACCACAACCGTAACATCCGGCGGCATAGAACGAATCCTCTTTTGCTGTGATTGTGTTGTATCCATTGTTAGATATATAACACTTTGTAGCTATCTAAACTCTTCCCACATAAATCGTTAGTAACTCAACTCTCATAAAAAAAAAACTTATTCGCAGGCGGGTCGGCAGGGTGTGAGGAAGAAAGATATAAATAGGTTGCAAATCCTTTAAAAAATAGGCATAGTTGCTACACAATACAAACTCCTCCTCTTTTATGTTTACTACCAATACAGTACGCTGCCAGTCTCTCATGGTGGTGGTCCTTCTTCTCATAATTGAACCCGTAAAAGGCCATCTGAATGCCTGAAAAAGAGTACAAAGTTATTATTTATTGGCGGAGAATATGATATATGAGTAGTGATTAAAGGGTATAATGCAAGGATAAGTCTGCAGTTGTATACATCTCGTTGGATCATATTATTGCAGAGAAAAATCTTTGCAATTATCGTAGTCTTTGTACGAACTTCTGCTTCCAACTTTCACGTCATTGCAAAATTAACATAGGATCAACAATATTATGGAGGAGATGAACTACAATTACATCAGCTCCGATTTAGATTCTGATACGAGTAATCACTATCCCAATTCAGAAACAGATTTAAGCTCCGATTCAGACTCTGATCTGGACTACGATTTAGAAGAAGCTGAAGCGGACTATGGTAAGTTTATTATACACATCTTATGCACATTATGAGACTTCTTATTTCATATACTATTTTACCCAACGAAGCACGGCTATATGAAGTAGTTGATGCATACAATTCAGTTTACAATCTGGAAGGAAAGTGTATGGGCTTCTTTCACGACCACGGGGCAGAATTTCAACTCGATTTGGATAATCACCTGAATGAAATTGCATGCACTGCATTGGCTAATCTACTTCAACTCCCAACTGCTAAGATTGAAACACTTCGTCTCTATGTAATACCGGGATTACTGATGAGAGTTTAAATGAATTGATACCTGGTGTTATCCACTGCCAAAGTTTGAGGCGCCTTGAGTTTGAGGGAATCGATGCAGTAACAAGTAAAGGTTGGCAGGCTTTTGCAGAAATGTTTAAAGATCCCAACTATAATTGTAGAGAATTATCTTTATCAGGGATAAACTTTGATGATGCTGCTGGTATTGCCTTTGCGGATGCATTGGTACACAATCATACCTTGAAACGATTATCCATGGGTAATGATTATGGCTTTTCTATTACTGGTGAAACACGGAAGGCATTCTCTACACTACATCAAGCATCAATGCAACATTTGAATCGAACCACACACTTTGCATTGGTAACTACATTGGAACATTGAACAAACACAAGAATAAGAAAGGAGTTGCAATGAACAAGATACTCAAACATCATAAATTGGATATGACTCCATTCTTTGAATGGGAGTTCAAACTCTTGCCGTTTGTTTTGAAATGGTTCGAAGAGGCAGCATCGTGTCTGAAGCGATCGGAAGATTACGGAAATAATCCATATTATATTCATCCTTGCCCTGACGTATTACCAGAAGTTGAAGTGAATATTGAGGGGAGTAAGCTGTCTTCAATCAATCAATTTGTCAGAGCGATGCCTCTATTGTATGTGGAGAGTAGACTTCGACGTGAGCTTGAGGGTATCAAATCAGAGCTAGCACGTCTACAAGAACGTAAGGATGTCAATCTAGTACATACTCTAGACTATTTACAGAGGCGTAAGGATGGTATCATGGAAAGGCTTAGTCGTTGATTGATCGAGTAGCATTAACCTAGGAAGACGAAGAGTTCTAGATAATATAACCCCTTGTGCTATATTATATGATGTATCTATTTTAGCACTATCTTTTAATAATATAAACTTACCTTGAGAATGACACCCCTTCACTCCTCAAAGGTGCCTTCTAGGCTCCCGAGGTATGGTAATACGTGGTGCCACACAACATTATCTTGATGCCAAGTTATCCTCATCTACATCGAGGTGCAAGGCAGCAATGGAGGTGGCCACTAGAAAGGTTACCATTCGTCAAGAACGATACATGAGACGTGGCCTAGACCGTTTAAAGTGTTACCAGACATCGCAGTAGCTCAAGAATGGAAGAGTCCGTGCTGGATCAGTAGAAGAATCACTTTGCCTCGGCATCTCTCATAATTCTCTTGGCAACATGATCATGTCTGAGTGTAACGAGAATCCAAGGATAGTAGCTTTCTTCACTAGATCAACTCGGGATTGCTAGGCCTAGAAACGGCAACATGTCAACTCCTGACACTGACCGGCTCAAGTCTAACAGCACTCGTCGAGGCACTGTCAAGAATCTAGATTCCATGGCAACATAAGCATGTCCGAGTATAACTAAGGGTAGCTGTTCTTTCACCACAGACCAACTCGGGAGCACCACCTCATCGCGAGCAGAAATGGCAACATCATAGGCACTGCCAAGAATCATATCAACATAGGCATGTCCGAGTCGAACCTCAAGAAGGCATAGATACGATAATCAGCTCCCAGATTGAAGTACCATCAAATAGGCAACTGTCCAGCTAGCAGAAACGGCATTCACAACTAACTGAAGAAGCATAGTAAACTGTCAAGTCCATACAAGAGAATCTCCATTCTACAGGTATCAAATATCAACCCCAAAATATTTATCATTATTCAATTCATCCTCCCAAGGATATCTACTGGTTTTCCTACTGAAAATGGTCTGCATCATTAAGATACAGAATATATGTCTCTTGAGGAGACACGATTCTTCGGCTCAAAATGCCAGGAACGTTATTAGGTCAAACACACAATCTTCGAGAACAAAATACACTTGGAGAGACGAATAACCCCATTTGTTGCTAAGGTAAAAAGAGAAAGATAGTGTTAGGATCTGTCAGTAGCAACAAAACTGCCGGAAAGGTAAGAGGAGGGCATTGAGAATCTTGATAAGGCTCACGGCATAAGCCATCGGGTCGGATCATCTTCGAGGGAACTTCTGGGTATCTGCTGGGGCAAATCTTCTTCAGGCACATCTCAAGTCTAGCTTCTACTCTGGACTTTCTTCTGGTTCGTCAATAACAGAGGCTCGGCTCACCGGATTGGATCAGTGAATCTTACACTGGTCTGTCAACTGGAATCGCCGAAAAGGTTCAACTCTTCTCAAGGCCAATCTCAACTTTAAACCAATCTCCCAGTACAACTCGCTTTATGACATCTGGGATCAATCAGGTAACATCTCAGTCAAGTTAGAACACGCTTCGGGATCTTCAAAAGCTCGGGTCAAGCAAATCTGGGCTCGTCTATTGGGCTCTGACGGGAATCAACGCTTATCGAAACACCTCAAGGACTCCTTAGATCATTTTCCGACAGAACAAGGGACTATACGACCACTCAAGTACCTTCTACGAACTTTCTTAACAACAAGGACTCTTCTAGGGACGGGTTTGCTCACCGCAAACAGGATCAAAGCCAACATGCTTCTCTATTCGCTGGGTCAACAGAACCGTACACTCCTTGATACTCTTCTGAACATTCACAACACGTTGTGTCAGGGCAAACAACAAAAGAATCCACTAATAGGAATCCAATCGGACATCTTCTTGTTCGGAAACTAGTATCTCTCTGGGGAACACTCCTCTGAGGGGCTATCGGAAAATCACTATCTCTACAATGCCACACCTCTTCTTCCAAGGGTAGGTACTCCGCATCATCCAGAGCATCAATAGGGACACCTCAATGGACAGCCGCTGAACAGTTCATCACCGCAGGGTCTCGCAGAACATATTCTTTTTCAAGAACTTTAGCAGATATCTCTGACTCTATATGGTCATAGACTTCTGGTAACATCTTCAGGAACATCTCGAATGCTTCATATCTATAAGCTGGACTCTCAGCCCTCCTCAAACCAAACCGCAGTCAACGTCGAACAAATGTGTACACTTCAATACAACTTACCACAGCAAACCAATTAATATCGGCCTCCTCCTCCTCCACCTCCATATCTGATAAGGTATAGAAGAACATTAACAAGTCAGAAATGAATCATTTAAACTGAAAATAAAGATCATTCAAGCTACTCACCCTCCACCTCCTCCACCACCAGAGTACCCTGAAAAACGAGCGTTGTGATAAGATAGAACATGAGATAGGTCGAAAGAAACCATGAAATAGTTCTTATCATATCTCCGGCAACAAGTCGAACCAGATAGAGACTTCCTCTACCAACTCAAAGAACCTCAAGTCGAACGTCCTAACAAAAAAGATACTTACCACCATCATTGTAGCCCTATTAAAAAGTGTGGAAGATTGGATGATGAAAGATTGGTAAGACAACAATCATGGGCTTGTCTGTCTCTCATTTGAAGTAAAAACACAAAGAACTCACTCCTCCACCACCTCCGTAGCCACTACGGTCTCCGTATCCCGAATTGCCACCATATCTGCACAAGAAAGTAAAAGAAGATTAATGTGAGCAAGCCTCAAGAAGAAGCTAATATAGTTGATAGTTAGATTTACTGACCCTCCCTGGTTGCCGCCATATCCGCCTGTTGAGTTAAAAGAAGAAGATGTATGTGAGTAAACAGCATCAATGGACAGTTGAAAACATTTCTAAAGCAGACGATCGTTGTCGGGAACTTACCACGATCACCGTATCCATCATTCCCATAACCGCCGCCACCGCCTGTTGGTGTGATGAAGAAAGACGAGAGAGGCGTGTGTGAGAACCAAAGGAGTAAATAATTAGAATGGTGACTGATCCAAAGAGTAAATAATTAGAATGGTGACTGATCCAAGTGCTCAGATTCTCAGAATCTATCCAGAAATCTCCATGACATCAGCTAGAAATAGAAACTACTAACTCGAGTATAGAACCGGATACAGCATTAATACTGGGGAAGGAAGATGACATCTTCGACTCTAGACCGGCCGACCGACCGACCGACCATCGCCGGCACTTCCCAAGTGGTTCAAACCATCAACAGAAACAAGAACCACTTACCACGATCATTTCCATAACCACCACGGTCATTTCCATAACCACCTCCGCCACCTAACGAGTAGATTAAAACAGTCAAATGAATGATGAGTATCTAAGGGTTCATCGATATGGTGCCTTCACACAATTAAAAAAGATTCCCAACGACGAATCAGCAAAAGCAGAACAGCAGAGTGTTGTCCAAGATCAATGCTCTTCTCGAAGTCCAGTATCTTATCGTCTCGAGTTTGCTTGTCTAGTCCAGGATCTTCTGAAAAAGTCGACGCATCATCCAGTCAAGTAAAGAACAAGCCATGTGCTACCACACCACAACTTGCCACTAAGATGATATTGTTCTCGAGGTTCTATGTCTAGAAAGTCTAGTCCGTCACAGTTGCATTCTACTCATACCACCAATCAACAGACACTTCTTTTCCAACATAAATTTCCATTTAACAACATATTATCTTTCTCGTTAAACGTACCGTATCCTCCACCTTTTGATTATTAGAGATGAAGCAAAAACGTGAGTAAGTGTGTGCTGGATATTGATGTTGATTAAGCCCAAAGGATGTGCATGCATTTATTAACTTACCTCCGCCATATCCGCTCCTGTCATTATATCCACCACCATAGCCTGTTAATAGAATTAAAATTGGTATGGAAAGTGAGATTACATACTATCAGAACAGAGCACATGTTCAACAACAGAGTTAACGCACCTCCTCCCCCACCACGGTCATTGTATCCCTGCAATTGGTATCAGATGGAGGAATGGTGAGAATGTAGACACATATATACAAGAAGCCAATGAGGTATAGAAATTTGTAATCTTTCCCAAAAGAAATGTATTTCTGACAGCACGTGAACGACAACTTACACCTCCATATCCCTACAGTATAAGAGTGGAAGAATGAATAGATGAGAATATGAATATATGAAGTATTGGCAGGAAAGATACCAGCAGGGGGTATTTTTGCCGAAAATGTTCGTCGTGCGGTTTGCCTTGGCAACACTTCAAACAAATATGGATTACTCACCCCTCCGCCTCCATAACCACCTCCGTATCCACCCCCACCCCCGTAGCCTCCGCCTGTCGTTGATCGATGTTGAAAGAATTAAAGAAAATGAGTGTGAGATGTAAATTTGAGACTTGACAAAATTAACTAATTAATCGAGCGGCACACCCATCTCAATCAATCAATAAACTTACCACCAAATCCTCCCCTTCCTCCACCTCCTGAGCCTGTGGTGTTACATTTAATATGAGCACATCATGATATGTGAGTAATGATACGTAATGACGAAATCCAAAATAATTCCCCAACAAATAAATATATCAATCCCCCAATTGATTAATTCCTAAAACTTCCCCACTACTCCAATAAACTACATCACACAACTAACACAATTCAAACCCAAAACAATACTCACCCTTAGGCTGCGCCTCATTAACCCTCAAGGTACGTCCATCCAATTCCAATCCATTACATTTATTACATGCCTCCTCTGCCTCCTTCGCAGGCATGGTAACGAATGCAAATCCACGTACACGTCCGGTATCACGATCAGTAGGCAAGAAACAATCCGTAACAGCACCATATTGTTCAAACATACCACGAACTGATTCCTCATTCGTTTCGAAGGATAGATTGCCTACGTATAACTTAACTTCATCACGTCCTTGGGGATTGAAGGAGCCAAAACCGCCTGGTCCTAATCCGCTCTTTCCACCACCGCCACGACCACCACCCATCTCACCAGGTCCCTCACCACGTGGCTTACTTTCATTAACACGAATGGTACGTCCGTCTAATTGACTTTGATCCATTTTGGAGATTGCTTCTTCCGCGGCGGGTCGGGAACCGAGTGTTACGAATCCGAATCCGCGTGGACGGGACGTGCCGCGTTCCATTGGTAGGAAAACGTCTGTTACGGCAGCGCCGAAGGCACCGAATACTTCACGTAGACGTGGCTCGTCGGTGGCTGTTCGTTTGTATTTGAGTTGACGGTAATAAAGATTTTTGTGCATAAGATGTGTTCATCATTTTTATAACATTGCATAAAAACCCATATAAAATATAGAGATATAGTAAACTTACAATAATCCAAATTGCCTACATACAATTTAACCTCCTCGCCACCATCACCGCCATTATCAGCTGGGGCTGAATCACCATTGGAGTCCTTGTTGTCAGCATCATTGTTGGTAGCAGCCTCGTCTTTTTTATCATCGGCGGGGGGAGGGGCATTGTCATCGGGTTTGTCATCACCACGATCGGGTGAGCGTGAACGAGAACGGGAACGGGAACGATCGTCTGCCATTGTTGTTGTTGTTTGTTGATTGTATTTGATAGTAGTAATCTATTACGATGGCGGCACAGGCTACAATGCTTTTTTGTGTGGTTTAGCGATTTGTTTGCTGTTTTTTTTAGGATACCGCCAATAAGATCTTTTAGATAGTAATCTTTTTGGCAAATTGCATTGAACTTGATATCTATCAACAGCGGCAGCTCTTTAGACTGGTACTATAGACAGGCGACAATACAATATCTAGCCTGTTGCGTCGGTCGGCTATTGGTAGTTTTTTGTTTATCTTTCAAACCCGAGCAGAAAAGATTGATACAACATAACACAAATAAAAATGATGATTAAATATATCCTTCTCCTCTTTGCATTGACAACTTGCATCAAGTCGACAACAGCCGCCAGCTGTGGGATATGTGCTGATGGTGTTGCAATGAACAATCCGAACAAGACAGTACCTCTATTCGATGGTGATGGGTTTGACGAAATTACATGTCAAGAGAAGGATGCCGCTCTTGCATCAAATGGTACATTGAATGATGATGGGGAATGTATACTCGCACGGGGGATGTTTGAGATTGATATGGCTGTTTGGTGTGGTTGCGAGGGAGCTGAAACAACTGTTAATAACGGCGATTGTACATTATGTCAGGAAGGTGAAGAATTCACTGATAGAGATGATACATCAGGTCTTTCTGGGTATCCATTGACAAATACTCCGGATACAATTTCCTGTGAATTCGTCCGTGAAGTAGCTCCGTTAGTTCGATACATTAACACATGTGATACCTTTCATAAATGGTATGGAACTGGTGTATGCTGTTTCCAGGCTTTTGTATCTGAAGCTCCTACGCCGGTTCCTCCTCCGACTAGTTCTGCCAATCAAGATATTGTCAAAAGATTGTTTGTTGTTGCTGGAGGACTTGCGTCATCTCTTCTTTTTGGATAAGAACTGATAACAGTTCTGTGTCTAAAAGAAAGCAGCGTATTGAATGTATGGAGTGAATGAATTAGGAATTAGTAAATTAATGAATTAAGTTGTTATGTATACTGTTTTATCATCTCTGAGGAGATATGGCTACAGTTATTAAGCAATCGCTAGTTCTACTCAGGACTCCCTTCTTCTTCTTTCCTCCTGTCTTCTTTGATGAAGACGGCAAAGCAAAGCCTTTTGGTGGTATAGTTGCCTCACCTACAATATGAAAACCAAGCTTCTCCAAACAGTTTCTAGTATTGGATGATGACCCAAGCTCATTTTGCTCGTTATCTCGGCCACTAACTACTATAAAGGGAGAACAAGGCTTCAATGTTACAGCAGTTGCTTCCAATATACCGCTGTTAGTACATTCTATTGTATTGTTTCCCTCGTTATATTCAAAGGTATTTCTATTCCAGGGAAGATTGGCGACTGCACAATCGAACTTGTCTGATATGAATGTTGGAAGCTGTACTGAATCTTCGGCATGAATTGTTGCTTTGCTTTCTTCTACTGTTAGTGTCCAAGCATTGTCTTCTTCCTCAGCTTGAGCGGTGGCATTTGTGCATATGTACATTAGATTTTGTATTGTCCCCTCTGCACATTTGATATTTAAATCTATACCTACTGCTTCTACATCTACTTGATCTCCCCATGCCTTGAGAGCTAACGCAAGAAATGTGCCCGATCCGCATGATGGATCAAGCATCCTTATCTTGTCCCTTCTATCATCTATGTGTAGTATATCACTCAATATATCAATAAGTACAAATGCAACATCCAAGTTAATTGCTCCTGAATACTGGAAGGGTCGTTTTGACCAAGCATCTTTAAATTGTTTGGCAATTTGTTGTGTCGATGAAAAAGAATATTCTCTCCTCAAGTTAGTATCTTTATCTAACTTCTCTACCAAGTATAATCGATGTTTGGTTTCAATTATAATGTAATCTTTTGTTGTTGTACCTTCATCATTAGGGTATGGATCCAAGCATGGTTCTCCGGGGAACAACCGAGAGACTGCACACATGAGCATTGTAGATGAAAATGTCTTCTTCTTCGATTGTAATGCTTCATTTTGCAATGGTTCAAAGGTATCATACTCTATAATCCATTGCGACTGTACATCGTTAGCTGTGATGTATTGTATGTTGTCTAATAGTTCCTGGGGCGTCTCTCCCGATGCAAGTACCTTTGCCAAATACTGAGACCTTCCAGTTCGAAATGGCAGCTCAATCTTCTTTTCACTACCATCTTCATTGTTATAACCAAGTAGATAACTTGCAGTGGGACGATGGAATGCTAATCTATCAACTATATCATCACTATCTAAATCTTTTGCCATTACACAAGATTCTAACCAATATAAATCAGCTAACTTGAATGATTCTATCGTTTTGGCAACAAATTGCAATTGCTTTTGTGAAGTATCGTCTTCATTATCAGTAGCGGTATCTTTCTCTATGATGTCGATATTATGATATGATTTTAATATTGGTGTATACTTATTGCATCTACTCTTTGATACCGACGTTCTTGCTCTTCTTCTTGGGTGGTGATATACGTGATGTGAATGATTTACAAAAGCAAATTGGTGTTGATGTTTTGTGGTTGTCAACGCCAGTAGAGACGATGCATAGCTAGATATCGTCGCCTCAACCAATAATACTAAATACCACCTCATATAGGACAGAAAGAACTGCTTTGTCATCCCGTGGATAGTTTACAACAGCAACAATAATGATGGTTGGCGTAGCATGGCCCGCCATTCGGGGGCGGTGACATCTCACAAGGATACCTCACTCAAAAATATACATAATCTCATGAGCGCGAAACAACTCGCTAACAAACAATCATGCAAGTAGACGATTGAAGAAAGGCCGAATGCGTTAGATGACATAATAATGCACACACAAACTAACAATTAATCGATTAATTCAATACTTAGTAGTCAATAAGCTATAGCCAAAGAATAGGCAATTAGAGTGAAGTCTTTGAACAATATACCATCATATATAACAAAAAATAGATATATAAAAATGCGTGTCATTGGAATATTACTCATTGCAACAACGGTAGTGAATGCATTATCATCAACTACCAACATTGATAATACTGACGTATCAAATGGTGTTGTAGGTCTTGATGAAGTATATCAACGTCGTGCAGGTAAGTAATTATATGAGCAGTCATATCTTTATTGTCTCTTTCTTCTGATTTTGTGCATATGATATGCTCACTCTCTCCATCTCTTCTATCCCTCCCATCCTGTTACACATATAATCTGCGTATATTATCTCCCCCACAGGCCCTAAGGGAGCTGATAAATCCCTTTCCCAATTACAACCACCCAATCATCGTATGGGTCAACTGGGAAGATTGTTACAAAAAGGCAAATCCAAATCTAGTTCTAGTGGTAAATCCAAATCTAGTGGCAGCAGCGGCTCAGGTTCAGGCAGTAGCGGTAGCGGAAACTCACGATCCACTCGTTCCTCCCGTACAAGAAACTCCAACTCTCGACGAAGTAGTAACTCTCGTCGAAGTAACAACTCGTCACGACGAAGTAGACGTTGCTCAAGTTCATCCGATTATGATGATGATGACTATTCCAAGGATAGTAAATCAGGCTCATATGACGGTAGTTCCAGAAGTGGGGGATACTTACGAAGAAAACTCCCATATGCTGCATCAAGTAAGACTAAGGACAGTTACTCGAAGTCTAAGGACTCCTATTCAAAGAAGACTAAGGATTCCTATTCTAAGAGTAAAGATAGCTATGGATCAGGCTCAGACTCGTATGATAATGATGATGATTGTGAAGATGACGATGATGACTCATCCCGTACCCGTAGGTCATCTCGTTCAGGACGGAATAGCGGCAGGTCATCTCGATCATCTCGGTCGAACAATAGTAGCAGGTCATCTCGTTCAAGTGGATCAGGTTCGGGCAGTGGCAGGTCATCTCGTTCAAGTGGTTCAGGTTCGAGCAGTGGCAGTGGATCATCACGAGATGCGAAGAGCATCAAGGCTCCCATTGATATGTCCGATATCTCCACTGGTATCGAAGTAGATGGTGATATTGATGGTATCGTAATTGATGGTGGTAGTGACGCCGACGATGATGAAGAAGACAGTAGTAGTAGCAGTAGCAGCGACGGTGGGCGTAATCGTCGTAAGAAGGACATGACCAAATCCGAGAGGGCGGAACTACGTGGTAGGAACGGAACCAATAAGGAGAAGAAGGGTAAGCGTGCTGAGAGGGCAAAGGCACGTGCGGAACGGATGAAGCAGAATAAGCTTAAGCGTGGCGATGAGCCATTATAAGCGTGAGTTTGGAAGGGAAACAAGATGTAGAACAAGGTATATGGAAAGGCAGAAGTGTATCAAATTATGTGTTTCAATATGTGTTATAATAGCTGGTTGAGTTTAATATAAATCAGTTTATTTAGATGGACTTTCAAACTATTCTGATATATCTATACTTGACTCCTCATATATTCATATCTACTTCTATTCTATCTAGCAATGAATATGTGTTATTTTCAACACGGAATGATACAATAGCGGTCTTGCCCCTTTTCAATGTATGGACAGTTGCATCTCTATGAACAAATGGATGATTCCTAGATCCGCAGTCCCATTCTTCTCCTGTCTTGTGATTCAAACAACTTGTTTCCCAATCAGGACGGGCAGTCGCCATTGGAATACAAGCTGTGTCGAACTCATCCTCGCAATAGATGCCCTTGTCTCGAATGATACCTGCACAGCACTTGAGAAGTAAATATAAATGATGAGTATTGACTTGGATTCATATGAGTAATAGCTCAGTCGATTGACAAAAACTCACCTCGCTCTCACCACCCGGAAGAGAACTACATCCGCTTCCACCACACTGACCACAAGACTTAGAACAACAAGCATTTCCATCGCCACTTAGGATGCCTGCAATCAGATAGAGACAGAGTACCAAAGTTTAAGTATTAGTAGAGGTTAAACATGAACAATACGAGGTTATTCACTACTCACCATTAAGGCATGTTTCTGTTTTACTAGACTTTCGAGGGAACTGCTTGTTTAGAATCTTATCAGTATTGTAAGGAGAAGGGAACATATACTGGCCAAATGGTATGTGTCTACAAGCAAGGTCTGAGGTAAGAAAGTATGGCGGCTAAAGCCTTAGCAAGGCTTTAGTCGTTATTGTTTCTACATACTATCATCACTACTATCCTCTTCGCTGTCATCACTACTATCATCTCCACTTTCACCGCCTTGTCTCTTTCTTTTCATGTTTTCTCTTAGTTGTTGTCTGCTGATAGTTGGGTAAACTTTTAAAAGTAACTTGCTAAATCCTTTAAACATATCTTCTTCACCACTTTTATTACGTACGTTCTCTCTCATGTCACGAATCACATTTGGATCTGCTGTTGAAGTTCCATGTTCGGCAGCAAACATTTTGGCAGTCCTATCAATCACGCCTAAATGATAAAGGTGTTCCTCGTCGGTTGTTGATTTATGAACTCTGCTGCCACCCAGGTGGCCAAAGATTGCATGTGCTAATAAATGAAAGTTCTGTTGTGGTAACTTCAGAAATGTTGACTCCTCCTCTCCCTCAATCAAGATATGGCGAAACTGATTATCATCTTGTATTGCTGTGTAGACATTACCCACAATTTGATTCTGCTCGGTGTGATTCCCTTTCTTGTAATTATCTAATTCAACACGGAACTTGTCGACAAAGTCAGGGTATAATTTACATAAACGTCCGAAAGTCAATTGAATGAGTATGTCCTGATTGGTCACGGCATTAGCAGGAATTGTGTCCACGTCAGAAGTACCATTCGATAATGGATTACTACCATACATTGTTGTTAATACCTTGACCATTCGTTCTGGAGTTTCCACTTGCCTTCTCTTCCACTGATACTTTGTTCGTCCTTTGCGATCTTTCTCAATTCTTGCCCTTCCATTCTTCATACACAATTCATCCGGGATTTGTTCACCAGGAGGTAATACTAAAGCAACATACCAATCACCTGAATCATACTTGCTAATTTTGATTGTGTATTCTAATCCTTGGGTGTAATACATCAACTGTGGTGGTACTGGAATTGATATTGTTTGACCACAATTCAATCCATCCCTATCTCTACCTATTGATGCAAAGAATGCCTCTGATGTGAGCTCCTCTTCTCCTAAGCTTTCAAAAACTCCAATGGCGTTACGAAATTTGTCGCTATTATAATGAATAACCCAATTATCAATTTTCTCATATTGATCATGTTGAAAATTTGGACACATGCCGCCACTCATCTTAATAGTTGCTTCAAACCCCCATCCTGTTGTTTTTAATTTAGTTGTGTATGTACATTCACTAAATTCCGAACCGATTATATCAATAAGGCGTTGAGGAAAGGTGCGTGTAACACCCATTACGTTTCCTGAATCTACCCTAAGTACACTCCGTACTAATTCAGTTGAGATTCGTGGCCAATTTGCAGCCTTGTTGGAATAATATCTTTCAATATTATTGGTGGGAGCATTAGCTTGTAACATTGCTTCAAATGGCACAACTATATTAACCATATCAAAGTGAACTACGCAATAACCCTCCTGCTTTTTTGTTAACATCCGTCTGACGGAGAGAGAGTTATTATTTGAACATTGTTCATGGCAGGCTGGATATCTACATTCACCATTGATATTCCAGTGCTCATCAACAACTTTGCCATGGAAATTGCATAATCTCACCTCAAAGTTATGTTGAGTATCGGTAAAAATATGGCTGTTAGATGCAATTTCATTGCTTGCCCTTGATCTACATCCATATGCATCTTCTTCAACATAACTTCCATCATCGTTGTGTTGACAGTGACAGTGATAATTAGGTTTTTCTCCTACATTGAACGGGATACGCGTATACTGGGTAATTGTAATAGGCGGCATGGTTGTTTATTGTGGATGACAATGGTACTCTGTAGACACTGACAGATAGACCCTTGCTATTCTATAGTAATAGTGGTCGGTGCGTGGTTCAGGTCGAGGTGTATGTATGGACCGGCCTGATGAGGAGTACTGGGCACACTCAATGGTGAATTATTTGTGTTGTTGTTATTTATATCTTGCTATCTATCCTACCAAAACAATGTTTCCTCCCGGCCGCGGACAATCTACTAATGCTAATAGGGGTGGTGTACTAGGCAGTGGTGCCAGAATTATTGCATTACAACAGCAGGTTCAACAGTTACAACAACAGCTACAACAAACGCAAATTGATAATAATCAGTTGAGTGCTCAATTACAACAAGCCCAAAATGATAATAATCGATTCCGTGAAGAAAATACTCAATTGCAACAAGAGAATACTCAACTAAAGCAAAGTAGTGCTGATGATGAAGAACATATCCAACATCTACGTAGGACCAACCGAGAAATAATGGCTAATTTAAAAGAAGCAAATGAGGCACTGGACGATCCTGATAATGATGTTGAACTTTTGACAGATAAGCTGTGGATTGAAAAGTACAATCACAAGAAGACCTTTGAGAAATATCAGCAATTGTTGTTCATAATGAGTTTGATTATTGATGTTGATACACTCCCTCCATACATTCTCAAATTAGGTAAACTCGATACTACCACAAATGAAAGAAAAGCCTCCATCTTCCGTCATCAAGCAGTTCTTGTTAATCCAATCCCTCGTAATCGTTATATTAAACCTACCGTTGGCATAAATTTATTAGTATCGGGTTTGGACAAGTTTACTTTCTCTAAAGATGTTAAGGACGGTTTAAGGGATAAAATTGGGATTAGTAAACCTGAGGGTATGGAGATTGAAGAAGCTGTGCCACCTGCTGATGGCGGTGCAGTAGTACCTCCCGGTGGCGGAGAAGTACCTTCTGGTGGCGGTGAAGCCGTACAGCCCCCTGCAGGTGGTGGAGTTAGGGGTGGAGGGATGGATGAGGAGGGAGGAGCAGCTGCTGTAAACAGAGGTGGTAATACTGAGGGTGGTGGAGACGAGGATGAGGCTATGGAAGGTGCAGCCGCACCTCCAGCCGCACCTCGTCGGTCAAATCGTCGTGCAGGGAGTGGTGGAGATGGTGGGGAGTTAAGTGGTGGTGGATCAGCTGTAGCCGGGGGTGTTGCTGGAGGGGATGAGGATAGTGGGGGTGGGGGTGGTGATACTCTTAGTGCACGCAAAGAAGAAGAGGAGATTAAGGAAAATGCATTGATAGATTCTTTACCTGATGGTGCTAAGGAGAAACTCAGAATCATTGACAACTGCATAGCAGCATTGAAGAATGATTTAGCGAATGATTCATTACTAATCGAAAGTCAAAGGGAGTCACCACTATCAGTTGGCGCACTTAAGGATGCATTTGCAACCCTTCTGTATATCCGCCACTGTATCATCTTCACCAAAACTTTCCAACCAGAGGAGATCAAGGACTTCAATGTAGACGATTATATTCGGAATAAGAACACAAAAAGGAAGGGTATTACTGAAAATGTCAGAAAGGCTTTGGAAACGATTAGGGATAAAACAGGATTGACAAACACTGAGTTGGGAGTGGAGTGTAAGAATAAGGGTGAGTTATATTGTTATGTTGTATTATGATATATGAAAGAACTTAGCTAACATCTAATATCTGTTCCACTATAGGTGTCCTTATTATGGATGGGAGTTATGAATGTCCCAAATCTAAGAAGACTGTTAGATTTGACGATGAAGTTACCACTGCAACTCAAGATAATTCCAATATCAATCAATTGTGCTGGCAAGGTTACAACAAGGACACAGGTAAGACGATTATCAATGGCGAGGAGCATGATCTCGAGCTGACTGTAGGCAAAGGTGTTCAACGAGTTCAAGTGATGGAGAAAGTCATGCATGGGCGTAAGTATAGGTGGTGTAAAGGCGACTGGAAGAAAATGTATGCAACATTTGCAACAAGTGGTGTTATTGATGACCAAACTGCAAATCTCATTGAAGCTGTGTGGGATAAGGTTGTAGATCAGTCGGATGTAAAGTTACCCGTTTTCGTCCACATGGATACAAATGTAAACGGATACCTAAATGCAGTTACATTGTTGGAACGTGGTATTGATGTTTGTTTGGTATTGGGAGATGAGAAATGCCTAAAGAAATATGAAATTACAAAAATGGGCACGATGTCGGAAACGGATACCAATACGTTGGGCGAAATGATTGAGGATAATGACAAGTTGGATTTGACAGGAAGGACTTGTAACGGTACATATACCAATGCTGATCAACATATTTCATTTAAGTATCCATGCTTGATTACTAACATGCATAACGAAGTGGAGGTCAAGATTACTAGTTTACAAGCTGAAGAAGAGGAGGTATCCGAATAAAACTGCATCATATTTGATACTTGTCTCATATGTCTATTGCCAGTACCAGCATTATTAGAATCTAAAGGTAATGAATATGATCACGATGTTGCTAGTGAGTTGTATAGTTTAGTTTTAGTTTTAGCTTTATTTTTTGTATTAGGAGTGGGATCAGAGGGTGTATAAAATGATCAAGATAGAAAAGTAGAAGAAGATTCCATCCAATTAGGGTTGCCCTCACCATCTTTCCATTTGTATTTGGTATACCATCTTTTACATCCATTATTAACACCAACACAACCACTATGAGTCGAATTGATTGTACCAAACAACCATAAATCTATAAATCGTTGATAGGGGGTGAGATGTGACTCGACTGCCTCCAAACTACGCCGATGGAATTCATTACCGAGTCCGCTTAGGCGGGAGCAGTTTACCCGGTGTTACGTGTATGGACTGGCCTTAGTATGAAAACTAAACAAACACGACATCTATTAGGAGCTAATACTACGGCAAGTTGGGAAGGAAAAGAGAACATGGCGAGAGTTTTGGTAGAGGATCGTTAGTATGCCGTACGAGGTAAAGGATTGTTGGGATTGAGAGTTTGATTGGCAGTTAATTAAAGCTTACACCGATTACTTAAAAGTTGATGATGATGATAATATGGCCAGAATTATGTCACACAAATCAGATTGTATTGAGTATAATGATGATAAATGCTTCTGCAACGACGGGTTATATTTGCTAAGTAATGTTGCTGTCGATGTAATTAACAATACAAATATAAAGAAGGAGAAAGACCGAACGTCACTGACCATAAACAACAACAACAACAACAACAACAACAAGAATACGAAAGATTCCATTTCCGATGGGTGGGATGTTTTTAGATTTCAAATTAGTGAGGAGCATCGTCTGAATACTACATTCAATAATGCAGAAGAGTTCCTATACCATTGGTTAGTTGAATTGAAGAGATGCAAAGAAAATAGTAGACTGAGACCCCTCTTTATGAATGTTAAAAAGTTTAAGTGGAACAATAAGTCACAAACTCTAGATGATTTTCGCACAGAAGCCTCGGCCAGATATAAACAACTAACATATACTCAGAGAGCATTATACAGAGCAATAGCTAAGGAGTATTTCAGAAAGAAGAAAAGTGGCTGATGTATTTTGAAAAACCCATCATGCTAGTGTTGTTGTTTTGTTGGTGTAGTAGGAACGACAATGGCACAACCTTAGTGTTAAATTAACAAACAAGTAAGGTAATACACCATATCATTTTACGTTTAAAATATTGGCTTAGTAGACATTTAATCTTTCATTTCTATCCGTAAATGTTCATATATTGATATCATACGAGCACATTGCAATCCAATACCTTTAGGTTGATCTAATCTCCCCTTTCCATATCTTTCACTCGTATTTAATCCATTCATTTAGCAGTTGATAGTGAATTGCATGTGTTGTTCATATCATATGTGCATTTTTATATCATCTATCAATATTGGGTTTCAATCTACCTCCACACGACGGCCAAATCAAACCAGTAATTCTGCTGCTCATATATCTAATGTTGATAGATATCTTCCCAACATTATACAACAATCTTCTCTTGATTGAAAAGAATTATCTCCGCCAGTTGATTGTTGAATGATGTATATCTTCTACGTATGATCTCGCCACTTGTTGCCGCCCGATCACTCTCGAAGAGTAAATTGCCTTTGTTGATTGTCCATTTATAACCGCCCATGTATCATTGCAAAATTGCAATCCCAAGTATCAACTGTGTATTTAGTAATGATGATATACATCACGTGTGTGCAATCGTATCAACTTTATCTATTGTTCTCGGAGTGCGTATAATTACGATATGTATTTAGTTGAATCATTTTTTGTTTATGATCGGAGGCTGGTAGTAGTTGATGGTTAATTATTGCAATAGATCAATCCATCACGACGGTAGACGACGGTGCACCTGTTTGATTTTACATATCATATCGTGTCATTTCCGTTCAACAATTGTAAGATATAGTCGAAGAAACAAATAGTCGCCGATAATTCTACTTGATTGCCACCGGAGCAAGTGGAAATAGCTCTCGGCAAGCTAGGGGGCTCTTGGTGTCATGTTTTTTTTTGGTATCCTTTCTGGTATCTTTTCGAGTTCGCCGAAAATTTATTCTCAGTGTATCGCCAAATTTTATTCATAAATGGCCACGGACTAAGCACAATTAAAAGTGGTTGGAGTTACCTGGTAGGGTAAACTGACTGTGTTCAACTAATATGAGATGCTATCAATCTCTATCAATCTGGCATATCAATATCACTACTTATCAAAAGAATTGAACGGCTAAAAATGTCCGTCATGGGAAAAATTGAAAATACCGTTAATTTCTCCTCTTTGGACCTTACCTACATATGCCAAAAGACCACTACCCTCCTAGACGGCCGATTACTACCGTTCTAAGCATACCCTCCTCCTCTATAGCATCTTGGTGATGCGTATACCAAGTTTCATGGTCAAATTCCTAGTATCGGCGGCGTTATTCCATCCGCCCCAAGTCAATCAAGTCGAGCTAAATTAGTGCCCTCGCGGTATCCTGATGCTCTTTATGGAGGTGGTATGGTATAGTTATATGCTGTGTATGAATAGAATAAGTTAACCATGCTTTAGATTAGACTGTATACTGCGGAACTATCACTTCCTACAACATCGCATTGTAATCTGATGTCCGCCCAGTGTTTAATATATCTAGTTACTCATCACTTATAGATACCGAGAGAATACCTCATTCCAGTACTTATCGAGATAAATGTTGACAGCGGCAGAGTTCATACAAAAGTGTAGACAATCATTAGCTCCCGAGGGATGAGCATGTATACGAGCATCCACAATTGCATCAACTTTCTTTCCTCAATCAATGTGTGACTACTATTTTGAAATTCTCAACTCTTCTTCTCTCGGGCCGATTATGCCAAACGTGGATACCTCATATACAACTTTTACTACCCGGTTCCATCGATATACAAGTACATTTCCCTGCTCAGTCAAATGTCAAATTCAATGAGGATGACCATGTAGACTCCTTGAATCCATTCAGCTGTTGCAGCGCTGATGTTGCTTCTTCCTTTGTTTCAAACTCAATCGATGCATACCCCTCTCCCACTGTTGTAAACTTTTTGTATCCTTTATGTTGAGAAAACAACTTTGTCAATGTACTATCACTGCATTGAGTTGGTATATTCCTAACCAAGATGATGGATGTGGGTTTACGCGGTGCTCGTTGATATTCATATAACTCCGGCATCCTCCAATTTCGTAGAATGTCGTACATGATAGCAAGCGGTATTGCATGCATTTGATAACCACTGATGAAGCCAAGAATCCTGGGAGTAAATTTCAGACCATCTTCTCCAAGCTCCTGCTCCAAGTAAGAAGCATTTGTTCCTTCATGATGACATCTTGCTGACAGAAGTGAGTATATTTTCCTATCCCTGTTCACATGCTTTGTTTTTGATGAATTGTTAATCAGTGATGGTTCTATACCAACCCCTTGGATGGAACATATATGATTAGAGTCAGCTATAGCGTTCAAAGATGATGTGTTGAATATTGCAATCTTTAAGGCAAGATAACCAATAGACGCAATGTCATTTGCTGCGAGGTTGATATATCTAAGCTTAGTATTCGAGTGAAGAGATGCCGCAATCAGGGCTGCATCGATATCATTAAGGTGATTGTTTGATAGATTGAGGTATGTTACCGGGGGGTTAGCTTCGATGAAGTCAGGTATGTGTGTACTACCCATCGTTCGAACATTGTTATTCATAAAGGCAATTTGTATATCATGATTCTCATTCCAGTATGGACCCAAACGTTTGGCCGCTGTTTCTGTCCATCTAGAGGCAGAGAGAAGTTTACAAAGCATGCCATACCCATTCAATTCTTCTTCTGTAGTCCCCGTGAAGAAATGATGAATGGTAATCATGGAGAGAGATGGATGGTTCATGATGGTGTCAGCAAGCTTATTGCCGTACGTCATGCAATTAACTGAGTTGTTCTTCCATTTGAAGTCTTGCAGCCTCCAATTATTTTGTATGACATTAATTGCAAACTTAACACCATCATGATCATTTTGAAATTCATTTCCATCTAGACAAAACTCCTTGAAAGACTTTGTGCTAAAAGCTGATTCTAGTAGATCAAGTACCTCATTTGCCAATTCAACATGTGATATCTCAATGGATATAGGGACATCGGAATATGTGGACAGCTGAAGAGCATCAGCTAATTGATTCCAATGAGGTAACAGAATGTCATCGTGAAATACCGTCATGTCTTTAATACGCAAACGAAGACCATTAACGTATCCTCCTCTCCTCAATGCACACGTCTTTTCTTTCATAACACTAAGTAATTTGTTTACCCGTAGACAGTAATCTTCATCATCCTCCTCATCAGTAATTCCAAGATTAAGCCAATAATCAGATGGGATTTCGGGTACTTTGTATTCCCATTTCTCGTTCTTAGATGCAGTTAACAACTTAACAGTACGTTCCAATGATGTACACTTAGCTGTTAGGCTCTCAACTTGATTTTGTAATTCAATATTATGTTGTTGTGTTGTCAAATTGCGTCATGCTGTTGATTAAGTTCAATCTTTTGCTCATTCATGCTTATTTTCATATCATTCTCGGACATTTTTCGTTCATTAATATCTCTTTTTAGTTGTACAATTTGTTGTTCTAGATCATTCTTCAGTAGAGCGGCACTATTCTTCTCCATCTCCATATTTAGATCCATTTGTTTATTTATATCGGCTTTCATTGCTAGCAATTGTTGATTCATCTCATTTTTCATTTGCAACATAATTTGTTGTTTCATATTGGACATAACATCAGATGATACCGTTGCGGTGCCATCGCCCATGGTATCATCATCTGTTTTCCGTCTTTTTGCTGCTGCTTCTTGACTCATTTTATATTAATGGCTGCAACTTGTACGTATTGTATTGTTACCCTAATATACTTAGTTATAATATGTAAGTACACAAGATGTGCACTTTTTTGGTATTGGTAGTAATTTCGATCCTACTCGATCAATATCAAAGCATCAACTACGGCACTACTACTAATCGATAAAGAGTTAAAGAGCGATTTAGAAACTAAATGTTAGTAGACGAATAGCTAATTGCCGATGATCAGTCGATGTGGGATATTGCAAGATTAGAGACTCTCATAAAAGGATACCAAAGGATACCACATAGCACCACCAATTGAAAACTGAATATAGCGTCGTCTATTGGTGTTATCAGTTCAATATATAAAGGAGGAATGATTGCAACATCCTATTCAATGCTTATATATGTCAATTGCAATGCAACTTCAGCTTTTCTCTCCTCACCTTACTTTATTTCACTCACAGCATATGAAATTGTCGTCCCATCTCGAAGAAGAGTTAGGTATGTACCTACTCTTCTAAGCTCTAAAGTCAGTTTACCCTAGTAACTCCAACCACTTTTAATTGTGCTCCGTTCGGTCAGATTAAGAATAAAACTTGGCGATATACTGGAAGTAATTTTCGGCGAGGGATGAGAAATGAGAAAGGATACCACAAAACTTGACACCGAAGAGCTTTATCCGGTACTCAAAGCAAAAAGACCCTCTGCTTTTGCATCATCAATTACTCACATGATTGGCGGCTTTAAGATGATACAACCCTTACTTGGCGTTGGGTGGGGCTTTAGGGCTCCTCAAGAGATGATATACAGCCATTGCAATAATATAACAACAGGCTGTTACCGCAATTGAGGAGCCCTACATGTGATCAGCCCTACCATATATCAATAATTGCTCTCTCTTCATACATGCGTTGGGTGGGGCTCTTCGGGCTCCTCAAGATGATATAGAGCCTTTTGAAATAACATAACTTGTTACCGCAATTGAAGAGCCCTACATGTGATCAGCCCTACATGTGATCAGCCCTACCGTTAATTTAATTACAACATTATAACAATGCTCTCTCTTCATAATCCATAATTTGCAATACATAGTGGCTCCGCCATAGTTGCCATTTCATCAAAGATCACCCACTATTATACCACCGAACATTATCACCAAACATGAGTTCTAACAATGTCGATGCAAAGGAAGATGACACGAAGTCGACTGCTGCTGTGCCCTATCGGATTCCGTTTCCTGTGAGGCGCAAAGGATTCATCCGTCCTAGTCAAGCTCAAACTCTACGTAAGAAGTGGCAAGGTAACAACCAATGGGACATATACACGGAGGGAAGAGATCTTCCATCAAGTTTCAAGTATGTCGTTGTTCACACCAAGAGTCATCAATGGTTATCGTCGTTGCCAAACTTGCACGATCGTCCTTCTGGTTGTATCGTCGAGATTGCATGGATGTTATACGATGATAAAGAGAACTGTATCGAATCTAAACAGTATCTCCTTAAACCTCAAGGATATGATGAAATCGATCGAAAGGCTACGACGGATTCTCATGGTATTACAACTGAATTGGCCAACAAACTCGGCAGTGATGCAGATTCAGTTTTGAGTGAATTTATTACCATTCTCGAAAACTTGCCACAAGATGGCTTTGTTATTGCACATGGTATGAAACGAGAGAATGCCATCTTCGAAAACAGTCTAAACTCAGAGCAGTTGGTTGTATGGAAGGCAGTTCCAAAGTGTGATACATACGAGGACTCTTTGGTGAAGTATCTACCAGATGATGTCAAGAAGAAGAATAAAAGTCATCTCGAAAATATGAAATTTGGAGTTCTTATCTCAAGGTTGCATGATTACATTGGCGGTGACCAGAAGACTGGTATTGATGTGTATATTGCTTCTGTTTGTGTCCAGATGACCTGGAATATCTATTCGTATTACAAGTTGCATGCATCGGACGCAGAACTTCGTTGGCAGCAACACAAACCAAAGCGTATGCTTCCCTCCTCATATGGCGCTCAACTTCGTGCCAAAAGGATGAAATATGGATTATAAAATGATGTTTCAGAGAAGATATGGTATGTTGTTGTTGTTGCTGTTGTTATGTAGATGGTTAAGACGAGAAGTAGTGAACTTAAAACATGAATAAGAGATAAGAAGAATGTTTTGTGGTTATATTATCCTTCTCTCTTCTTCTGTTGGTATCTTTCCTCTTTTGATAGTAATCTAGCTCCCTCGAACATTGTATAAAATGCTGGGAGAGTCGTAGGAAGGCTAAATCGTAATAGTAAAGGCAGATTTTGGAAGTTCATGATAGACAGAGCATAGCTAGTGAAGGAGGAGTACTAGTGAACTTAGAACTAGAATAAGAATATAAGAAGACTCTATTGTTGTATATTCTATGACATAAGAAACTCACTTGCTACTTTGCTCTCGTCTCCTCCTCCTCTCACAACTTCTTTTCTCGGCCTCAGCTTGGTGGAATCGTTCCCCTTTTGATAGTAACTTCTCCTCCCCACATTGATACAACCCAGCAATATGGACCTGCTAATCCTCTTTTCATCACTCCTAGTCTCTGCCCATTCTTATACATAGATAACGTTCCCTCATCTAAATCAAGTAACATCCCAATTTCATCATCAAAAGAAATACTTTCCGATCCTTCCCAGGTATTAAAACTTGATGATGTTTCATTTGTCCAGTCACTTGAGATGCATTCTCCACTATCAAAATCATACATGCAGCACTGAACACTGTTGTTGTAATTTACGCACCT
>Ga0214477_100358_pt1 | contig 32009 bp, 28 predicted proteins | sample M1_20Mar14CPVII9_FD_165058 | JGI IMG/M metagenome (GOLD analysis project Ga0214477, IMG submission 165058) | Marine eukaryotic communities from Monterey Bay, California, United States - M1_20Mar14CPVII9sort6BwellC16 | ecosystem: Environmental > Aquatic > Marine > Unclassified | place: USA... | reverse complement strand
GCCGTGAGCAGTTGTTGTTTTGAAAACTGGTGATATGTATGTGTCTACTCATAATCTATACATTTCTTTATACTTACTTGCAGAATATCACGATTACCAGAAGATCATTATCCCTATCTCCAAGATCATATTGATGAAGGTCGAACCTATTTCGTGAGGGATGTTCCATACAGTCTCGACTTTCTACTAGAGAACTTCATGGACCCTGCTCATATCCCCTACGCTCACCATTCATTGCAAGGAACTCGAGACGATGGTTCTCCATTGGAAATGGGAATATTAGAAAGCAATTTCACACATGTTGAGGCGAGCTTTAAAGATATATCCGGAGGAAAGAAACGAGATGGAGTACTCTCGTTCCAGCGTCCTGCGTTGTATCACTTTCGGACTAGACCTAATGCAACAGCAGAGTACACACCAAATTTACTGGTATTTACTGCACCAATTGAGGAAGGAAGATGCAGAGCAATTCTGCCAGACTTCAAGCTCGGAGGATTTTTGCCAGCATGGTTAGGTCATTTAGGCTCCAATAGGTTCTTGAATACTGATACTTGGCTTCACGATGCTGAAAGGAATGCAAGAATAAGCATGGAGACTCTCAACAAACAGAAAGGATCAGTATCGGTCGGGGCTGCTAAAGAAGGAAGACAACCAACAGATGGACTAAACTACATATTGGCAACCAAGTCTGACCTTGGACCATCGCTTTTTCGTAAATGGTGGACAAAGCATGGACTGGCTAACTCGCCGCCCAACACATATGGTGCCTCTTCGATATCGTCACTTCCTACACGAGCAATGAATAGAGCAGAGCAAATAGACCCGTGGCTATGGCATGCCAAGAACTGTATCAAATGTCGAAGAGCACTAAAGAACATGAGACTATTACAAAAGGTAAATATAGTTGGAGCTACCATTTGTACAATCTTACTAAGGAGAAAGCCACCCCTTGCTATTGCACTTGTACTGTCAGCTTTTTATGTACATAACTTCCTTCGTAAGTTTGCTACAGCAATTGAAGGAAATAACAATAGAGCAGAGATTAACGATCGAAGTGTAGCTGCAACAAAGGAAAGCAAGGCGGCATCAAAAGATCATACTGCTTGAGAAGAAGTCGATGTAGACGAGTCAGAGAAGAACAGGGCAGAGCTAAAAGTAAAGTAGATTACAGTCGTATGCTCGTAGTATCTCATATGATGTCAATCTATAAATGAATTATATGTGGGCCAAGATTTTCTATCATAACACTGCATAACAACTCAAAGATTGAAAACCGCCAAGCTGTCTACTTCTGCCTCATTGGCATCAGACCAAGAAGTGGAGGTGCTAATGACTATGTAACTTGTCCAAGTGACTATTAGCAATAGCATCAGTATGATGACCATACGCTAGAGAAAGAAGTAAAGGAGAAGCTCAGTCTGGATCCTAACTTGACTTTTACATTTATACTTATAGACCAATTACTAAACAACGCATATTTCAAACTTGAAATCATGACTTGGTCGAGACTTTCACACTTCACCACAATATCGGACGTTTACTTTCACACTTCACAATATCGGACGTTTACACTTTACACTTCGCACATGAATCTTCACTCTTTCACATTTTGAACTTGTTTTCTTATTCCTCATCAGCAGCAGGGATTTGTAGAGGTTGAAGGAAGACATTCCTAGGATCATACTTGCGCTTGATCTTGGAGAGACGTTCAACATTATCACCATAGTAGAACTTTTTATAGTTTGGATTGCCAATGGGCGTCGGGTAGTTGACATACCCTTGGACAGCAGACGGTTCGCCCTTATAGGGTTTGTGTTCGTTAACAAGGGTATTGGCGATAATGTTGAAAGCATCAACAGAAGTACTTTGAGAAGTCATGATCGCAACATCCCGTAAGGCATTTGCAGTATCATCGGGCTTAGGAACAGATGCAGCTCCGTGCTGAGGAACAGGTAATACAAAAGAAGTAAGCAATGTTGTTAAAAGGGTAAAGGTATATGAAGTAAGAGATACAACCTCACCTGAAGATGGGTTATAGAAACTCCAGCAAAGGGACTACCAATCTCTTTGACAATTTTGTTCCATAGTTCATTATCAATCTTGGGAATCATGATACCCCCTGTCAAAGTGTTTGGTGCCGACTGACCGAGAACTCTACTAGATATAGCTGCGCTTCCCCCGCGGCTCAAGACAGAGGTTGGATCAGACAATTTATCTGCAAAAGCTGCAATTACCTCTTCGTCAAAACAAGGATGAAAAGTTGAATTGGCTGCTTGAAGCCACTTAAAAGAAAACGGACCAGTGGGAGTATCAAAGCTTCTATCTACACACTTGGCCTGTGGAATATCAAGATCATCACACCAATTGTTATTTTGCAAAGACCATGCAGCGTAAATGAAAGCAAGGGAAAGTGAGTCTTGACTGGTCATCAGGTCACAAGTAGAAAATATCACAGCTTCAATGTATGAGTCAAACTCAAAAAGAACTGTTCCGGTTGGATTGACTTCTTCAGGAAGAGTCAAGGGTGTATCATCAGGGAACTGGAAGATTCCACTTGGAACTCCAGTCGTGTCTAGTAGATCAGCATCACCAAAGACATGAATAAACTCTTCATAGCCACCAAGGAAAACAGCAACCGATAATCCTGCACCAAGTTTACCAACATCACCAGAACCACCAAACTTGCTACTTTCGGGATTTTCATACAAAAAGTCTTGGAAATTCTGAAACCACTGGATCCGTTTCTCGTCCGCAAGTGCTGGATCAACATCAAAGAAGGAATAAGTCAGCTTAGGAACAGTAAACTTTCTAGTTGTTCCTATCTTTGGCTCGGGGGACTGGATAACAGCTCTTGTCAAGTTCAGGATGACCCCGAATCCACTGCCACCTCCACGAATAGCCCAGAATAGATCCGAGTACTCGTTATGCTTGTTGGCGGTGACAACAGAGCCATTAGCAAGTAGTACTTCAGCCTCGATGAGATCGTCGGAGGCCCAGCCAATCCAGGGCGTGGCAAAACCCGATCCACCTCCAGTGACGAAGCCTTGGTGAAGAGGAGAAGTTAAAGTTTGTGTTAGTTGTGAAGAGAACAGAGTGTGAGGGTTTGAAACATACTTACCAGTTATTCCAACAGAAGGACAGGATCCAGTTCCATAGATACCACCTTCTCCCTCATCAGTTGCATTGTTATATGCAAGCATCACTCCATTGGTACAACCTGCACTGCTCTTGATAGACTTGAGCCACTTCTGTCCAGGTAAGAGCCAACCCTCTTCCAATGGTTCGACAATTTCAAACTCGTTAACATTACATAGTAAACTAAGGTCAATAACAACCTGGCCATCCATGTTGGACATACCTTGGAAATGATGACCTCGTCCTCGTGGAGAAACGTTGTACCCATTTTCAGTAGCACATTGTAATGCAGTCTTGACTTCTTCCAGATTTTCAGCGTAAACAATGGCTGCTGGAAAACGTTCACCATAAGCATTTCCTGTTCCACCATATAAGGCTTTATAATAGTCATCTCCATCTGTTGGATATGTGACCTTCTTGACAGTAAAGTTTCCTTCGCTGTTGGTGTATGCCACAACTTCAGCATCAGGTTGGTTTCCAAAAGTTCTGGAACCAGGTAACCTAGTGCCCAAACAGCCATAGAGTGTGAAGTCCAAAAACTGTGGATAACCACCAGATGATCGGGCAACAGAGGTATCCCCTAAACGTAGGACACAGGCGGGTGTTTCACTCGTACCACACACTGGATTAGCTGTTAATTGTATTGAAGAACAAGGTATTACAATGAAAATTTAATAAGGCAAAATGAAGAGATAGTCATAAAGGATAAAAGATATAAATATACGTACCCTTGGAAGATTTGCTATCTTTCTTGCTAGTCTTACTACTTGCCCTGCTGTACTTGCTAGTAGTACCACCATAATAAGCTGAAACGGGCAAGTCGTTGGTTGTTGTTGCAACGATATTATTGGCTGTTGTGTCGAGGTTTTCGTTGTTGTTTACTGCCGTTGCTTGATTTGATGATGAAAAACCGCCGCTATTTTCAATGGCAGTATTGCTACCGCCAACGTCCATGATGGATGAACTAAGCGGAGATGATAATGATGATGCCTTACTCGTCATGTTGGGTGTCGATGTACCGTCTGATTTCGTTGCATAAGCAACGGCCAAAACAACAATTGCAGTATATGCGATGAAAGATAGGGCGGCGCCTAACAACTTCTTCTTGCTAAATACTAACGTGATTTCTTGTTCGTTGTTATCTGCGTGGGCCTTGGTATTGGACATACTGTAATCAATAGACTCATCTATTGATGATGTAAGTAATCAATGTCTTATACAACTGCATTTATATTGAAATAATCTCACATATACATGTTCCCTATTTATATAGGTTTCTACTGATGACTTCATGAAACAACTCGGCCATGCTTCCCAACTTATCCCACTTGACTTAGTCTCTTTGTCTATTTACATTAATAGTCTGCTACATTATCGCCAAGATAAATGCAATAGACTGCTCAAACTTTCTTACGTAAACGATCAACACTTGTGTCCGAAGACAAGTCCGACATTCTACCAATATACGTGTCGCTGCTACCATCTAGAACCATCTTCTGTTCTACATTGAAGAAAATCTTGTTTCCCTTCTTCTCAACAAATTCGGCATACTCCCAAATTCCCGAGTTTCTCTTTACAAATGCACCATCACCGACACTGAGAGATGAAAAGTAGTCAACCTTGTCTGACTTTGTCTGTTTCAAGTCCATATCATGAGAAAGAGCTTTGTCTCCAACGAGGTAGTCATCCCACAGCCCGTCGTTATCGTTATGCTTAGGTATCCGAGACTTGTATTCTCTCTCCTCCCTGAGTTGTTCCCGTCTCTCTTCACGAAGCTGCTGAGTACGTTCAGGGCCTGACTTGACTTTCACTTGAATTGAGTCAGCTCGTTTCCTCCATTCCTCTTCGGACTCATACACCGAGGATACAATCTGTTCTAATTCACAAGTGATCTCATTTACTGCATTTGACGTGAAACTGATCTTGGATTTCTTAGAAGAGCGAGAAGGTAGCTCGGATGGCTGCGATGTCGTCGTCGTGCTGCTGCTACGAGACCTCTTCTTACCAGCAGACGCTGACTTACCAGTAGACGCTTCATTGGAAGTAGAAGTTGTAGAAGATCTGCTCTTGGACTTACTCTTAGAAGTCTTGGCCGCGGCCTTCTTCGGTACCAATTTCCAATTCTTATTCTCAGTCTTAGGGGCTTTTGGTAAAGCATTTTTCTGTTTCTTCCTTGATATACAATTACTATTGCTGCAAGGAAGTTGATTGAACCAAACACTTGTAGTAATGGTATCACATTCTTTGCATTGCCAATCATGTGTAGTACAGTCCAAACCTTTTTCTTTTCTTCTCTCCAAATGAGTCGCCTTCGCCGCATCACTAAATATGTTGTTGGTTTTGGTGGCCGATGATTCAATTTCAGACGGAACACTAACTACCTTGACTAAAGTCAAATGGTAAGTTGAAAGAGCCTTGCCAAGATCATCTTTCTTCCTGTAATTAAACCCAGCTTGTACTTTCACACCAACTTTCTTGGCATTTTCAACAAAGATATTATTGGTGACATTTGTAATCACAGTAATATCACCACCAGAAACCGTGTGTCCACCAATGACAAAAGATCCTTCACAGATGGATTGAGGGAAGTTGGCGGTTTCTAGTGTGTTACTATTCCAATGATCACGTTGAGGAATGGCAAGAACTTGGTCAGCCGCCAGAGATGAAATAATATCATCTACGGATTTTCGTTTTCTACGATCCGAACCAACATCTCTAATGACTACATCGTTGTCTGCTGCCCATTGACGGATATGATCTTCTAAATTTGGTACTAATGAGACTGAAGAAAGTTGTGTAATGACTTCTGCCCACTTGACTGATGAGTAGTCAGAATGTGTAATAGACTTTTCAATATCCAACTTCAATGATGTGAGGAAATTGTTCAACTGAACGCTAGTAGCAGTGACATGGGAGAAACGACGGATTACTTCATTGATAGTAATGAACGATCCGTCATTTCCTTTATACCGAGCATCTTTAGATGATGGATGTAAGATATCATTCGGTGTGAGGCCGACATCATTCTCTCCTCCAAACAAATCAATGGCATTGATGGTCAATGGAGTAATCATATCACGGAACATGGCAGCTGCAAATCGTCGACTTCCGTGTAGTCCACAATTGGACACTTCCATAATAATTGACCCGAGAATAGCACTAGTAGCAAAGTCGGTTCCTGCAGCATTAACCTGACAAGTAGCATATCGAATGACTTGTTTCAATACATCAATAACGATGGCACGACGTTGGGATTCTTCGACTGTAATGAGACCTCTAGAGTCACCAGCAATGGCTAGGTGGCCAGTAAGGTAAATGAATGTACTGTCTTTCTGAAAGACTATGATTTCGCCTCCTAACAAGATGCGTTTCTGACGGAAGCCATGTCGGTGTAGAATCCTCTGTGGTGTCTCAAGTGATTTGTACATGTAGTCTTGAGCATCAACAATGATGTGTCTGATACGATTACTCATCTGTGCATATCCAGCAACGAGATCCTCGAAGAACTTGTGAGCAAGATCTAATGTTGGATCAGAGAAGTTGTCGTCAAAAATCTCCTCTGCTGTGGTAGCATTTGGGTGAAGAGGCTTGCCGATGATATCTCTCCATCTCTCGCCAACAATATACTCTGTTGCTGTTACGCATGATGATAATACACCTGCTTTAGCACCAGTAACCCAAGAAGATACAGCAAAGACAAATGCATCTGACGAGCGTGCACCTTGCTTGGCAATGAGCCCAATGATTTCACCCGCTGCCTTGATAGCAGTATTTCTGTGATCATTGTACTTGGATTCATCCCACATGAATCCCTCCGAGGGACTAGCCTTGCGGTACATGATCTGCAATCCTGTCTCAATCAACTGCATCATCTGCTGTCTCTTGATACCGCCACGGTGCCACTCATCAAGGATACGCCGATAGAAGTCTTTCAAGTTCTTAGGAGCAGAAGACTCAATCACCTCGAGAAGAAACTCCTTGTAAAGCTTGCTCAACTCTTTATCAACCTCGGCTGTAATACTGTCAAAGCTGACAATTCTCATCATGATGAACTTCTTGTCAAAGTCGGGATCGCCCTCTCGATACTTCTCAAGTCTCTCAGACGCATTACCAGTCATACCAATCTTGACTAGCTCTCTACTCTTAATGTTGTACAAGGCATAGATCATTCCCTGCGATACATTGTCTGTGATATTCTTAGCCCAGTCAAACTTGGATATATCAACCACTTTTGATAGTGGGTCCAATACATAACCATGTTTCAATAGAACACCAACAAACAGCTTGCCAAACTTGTGTACAATGTCTTTGATGGAGGGATGTACTTCCAAGCGACTGGCCTTGATTGGAAAGGCACTAGTGTCACGCTGGTGGGTAAAGTTGGGATATGATTCTAAGAAGCGAGAAGATGGGTGATGAAAAGGATTAGTCGGAGGGCAAGTAGATAAGGTGAAGCGAGATATCAGAGCAGACAAAGCTACTGACCAGTCTTCCCCGTCTCACTATTGAAGAATGAATTGGACTCAGACTCTCGAGATTTCCATACCTTCTCAATGAGCGTAACAACAGCCCTTGTACCCATACCAACAGCCATGGAAACAGCAAGTGTATACTCTTGTAGGTTCATATCATCGATGTATACTCCACCATCATCAGCCATTGACATTGGTATGGGTAGAAGAAGCACCGAAAGAAGTAATCCAAGCTTGCCATTCGCAATGGACGACACACGTTTCCGCCCTACCTGAGTAGACTTCCATATCCATTGAACAATCTTCTCGGACTTGTATCCAGCAAAACATGCTAAAACCGGGACACCTGCACTGTATAAGCGCATAGCAATGTGGATGTATTGCTCAAGAGGTACCGAGGCAGCAAACTGAAGCAGCTCTTTAGTCCCCGAGAGTAACAAACCAGCAGAATACAATGTGGCAAATACAAACCAAAGCATTGAACCAAGTAAGAAGCAGCATCGACTTCCATTACAAGTTGGAGTTTCAACACCCATCTGTGAATCTTTCTTACGATGACGCCTCCCACGTCGACGCCGTGATTGTTTCTTACTACTGGTACCATTCCCTTGACTTGTATTCCATCTCATCTTAACAACAGATATAATATTTGGGGGCCAAAATATCATCAGCAGAAGTAATCCAAAGCATCCCCCAAAGACTGTAAACTTGTCTACCGAATCAGCCAACACAATCAGCACACGAAAAAGGCTAATCAGCACACGGCAGAAGCTAATCATAATGTAACCATCCTTGGAGTATGACAGTACAGTTGAAATGAGTGAGCAAATATTCTCCCACAGGAACTGCACTTGCATCTTGACCTTGTGTAATGTCATGCTCCGTGTGATAGTGTTGTAACTTGAAGTGATTGGCGATTGAATACATTCGAGTATATGAATGACGCCTTTCGGAATCAGTTCACGTGTAGACCCCGAGGGTATGAAACATCTGTACATCTCATGGTACACTATCATGAGAGGAAGTAGCACGAACGGTAGTATGATGCACGGAAATATACAATACTGTGTGAACCACACATCTCCTTGCACATTTTCGTACTGTCGGAAAAGAATAACACGATGAGATACGACAAAAACAATAACAAGGAAGAATATTGTGTGGTTTTATCAGACAAACAACATATACTTACATACTCCTCAGGCACATCACTTTTAGTCCATTGGAGAAACACTGCTAAAAGGAACCAATGGAAGATACACCTAATCGGATATAGATTGGATCTAATGCAATATGAAACCAAGGGACATATCACTAGATTCCCCAACACAGCCAATACAACGAAGAAGGATGCACACCCCAAAAACTCTCCACAAACTAATGCCGAACCGAGACTCAATACAGCCTCTACAGCCTGGATGAATAGCTGTACAATACATTGTACAATATTCATAACCATATTCTATTCACGTAATATAATCCCACTGTATAAAAGAATCAAAGGGATAGAAAGAAGTAGGAATGGTCACATGAACCATTCTAAAATGATGAGCTGTTTTTTTACACATTAAGTAAAAGGCACTGCACCACCACCTAGCCAACTTACGAGTATAGAATGAATGAATTACGTGATATTGATATATGGAGTGATTAATGTGGTGTGTGGTTGGATGATAGTGATATATTTTTAGTAATCTTTTCTTGATGCAGTGTTGAACAACATAAAGTAGATATAATGGTGGTGAATACCAGAGAAGATGGTCACTGGAGTGTGTAAAAACCTTATTAGGTGCAAGATCCTGTATATAGAATTATAAATTAAGATGGGTCAGGGTATAGATGAAGGTACAGTTGGTTGGGAAAGTACAATAGACCCATGGCAACAAAACGAACAATACAAAAAATAAAAGACTTTTCTTACCTATCGCCGCCGAGGATGACTTCAAAGCGGAGCAAAGGGTGGCGTATCGTGACCGGTGGACCCTAGGCAAATTTTATGCGGCGTGTGGAACGGGTGTTTGTCGTCTGGTGTTTGCCAGAGGTGGACTGTTGCCTTATTGCTGCTATCAACATTTGTTAGATTTTATTTTGACTTTGGTTTTCGTTAAGTCGCCAAATCACTTTATAGCCCGGCCGCGCCGCTGATGTGTACGGATTGAGACGAGATAAGAACTTAATATCAAATGGACACAGTATAATAAACTCTATATATATTTGTTCTTACCATTGCAAACTCACTATTAATAGCCTTACTGACATTCCAGAAGATCGCCTTTTAATCTAGCGCTCTAGTTGCGTCCAAATTTTATACCAAACTAGTAAACTAACATTGGGATATTGTTGAAGTGGTTGTTGATATTCTTAATAATGTTTTATTATCTCTTTTTTCTTTTTTTTTTACCCGTCATTTTTGTGAATATCACTTTTATCATTTAATACTTTTACTACTGCCTTACTAATATACACATATGCGCTCCTTTTATTTAAGAGATCGGATCCGCAGCCGAGGGGCTACAGACCAAAGGGTATGCATGGATACTATGACGTTGACGATGGCGAACAAAGTTAAAGGATTGCAAAGTTGTTGTAATTGTTTTGGTAGTGGATTGTGTATATGTTTTTATATGATATGATGATATCGCGACGACTCGCCATCATTTGTTGTATGATATGAAATGATACAACATTTCAATTTGCTCATCAGTCCTAGACGCTAAGCAACTAGAGTGGACTTGCATAATACCGTAACTATTACATGATGGCTGATCCGCTAAACACTATCTAAATCTAGCTGATATGATAAGAATGACTGAGCTAATTTGTTGCAATTATTGATGTTGTATGTTATTAAATTTGAGTCGGTGTTATTCTCCTACTTTGAAGCATCGGTTTCGACGGAAAGGGATAGTCCAGTCTAAAAATATATCTCTTATCCAATCTAATACTCTTACTAGCTAATCATTGAAATGATATGGTGGTTAGTGGCGTAGATAGCGTCGAGTTTTTGGGGTCATTTCCTTGCGGTACTAAACTTTAATTTTAGAGAGTAAACGAAGGGCTGATTGCTATCTTACTTTTTGATATACTTGAATTAGGCGACCGTAAGCGGAGGCCTGGCGACGCGAGGTTAGGAGATCGATTCGCCATGTTTTAAGGAAACGTTGGAGGGGGTATATAGTTACTTGCCGATTGATTTGGATGAAAGGGCTAGGACTACTAGCTTAGTTGTTGTCGATGTGAGATGCACCGTTTTTATGGCCGAGTTCTCTGCTTGTTATTTGTGCTGATGGGTGGTATCCTTTTTGAAACTCGAGGGGCCGTCCTGCCCAGCTATGGGTAGTAACACTAAGAACTTCTACTAACAAAATTAATTTCTTATTTTTCTACTAATAACGTTCAGATGGCTTCTACTACATGTATTTGATAAGGTTGTGGTGGCAGAATGCTCTAATAATCTCTTATTGTGTTGTTGTAGTGCCTCAAAGTTGACCTTAGCAACTTGATGCAATTTATCCGCGGGCACACGTGGGGGGCACGAGCCCCCTAACGCCCACGCTAACTTCGCCCGTACAAATTCACTGAATTTAGTGGGGCAACATGCGAGTGTTGTTGATGTAGTTAATGCTGCCTTGTCATTCCAAGATGATAGACACAGCTACAATAGATGTATATACGTTGTTTAATAACCGTAGAGTGATAATACTAACAGTTTACGAGGCCTAGTCAAGGTGTAAATTAGTACGATTTTTCAAGGAGGTTATGAGGGTGCATAAGATAATATAACTCTTTTGGGAGTGTTGTTGTTGTCCCCACTCCTTGCACTTCGGTACAATCATTCAATATCACCTACTAAAGCGATCCGCAGCACTTTCTCTACATCAGATTGTCCTCCCCCTTCCTCATTTGTTGACCTTAACGACTACTCGTATTTGACCGTATATCTTATCCCCTCCACAATGTTATAGATGTACCATACCCCAAACGGTAGATCCATCCAAGATTTGTAGTGGAACCTTTTATATACCTATTCTAATAACTACGGAAGTGGTGGTTTCCGTTGTGGAGGCTGTATTCACCGCACTAAATAGTCCAACCCAATAATAATTTGTTAACAGAAAAACTTAATCTCATTCGGGATAGCTTTAAGCCATTCCAAACAATATACGTGCTGGTTGCTACGATCCTCCAATTATAATCGATACTAATAGTAATAATAAAGAGAACCCGCGCCACATATATTGTATACCCGACGTACACCACCAATAATAGGGCAACCATAATACAGGTGTATTAAATATCGGCAAAACAAAATAACGCTTATGCTACCATTGAGGGACATAACGACCACCCACACCAATCCAACCCACACGTAATTTACTAACTGTATAGAATAAGTGAATGGAGACTGTATTTTGGTGTAGGAAAGTGCTACATGGCTACATCATCACATGATAGCCATTAACACCACCTGAGGAAACTTTCCTCCAAATCATCAATGGTGGTATGTACGCATTGAATCTTCTTCCCTGCCGAATTATGCCGAACGCTGGATTATTATTGTACGATGTCTTGCCATGCTCTGTGCAAGTGGGTGGGGTATAATTCGTTATTATAACATACCAATGTGAAGATACGTGAAATATGCACCTAATCACATGCACATGATTACACACGCTTTATCTCGTATACGGCTACACCAGAAAACACCCTACCGAATAGAAACATGATCTATGACGCCTTGGCTTGCCCTCTGCAATAGGGCTTGATGTAGATCAACGAGGTGATAGAGGACAAAGACATCTTAGTAGGTGCATATCACATCGCTAGTAAAAATGGGGATCCATTATAAAATAAAATTGGCCACGCCGAATTTTGCCTAACTCTAAAACTCGATTCAGAATACCTAAAACTTGGGTTTGCTAGAGTTAGGGGAATTTCGGCCGGAAATTTTAGCACAGAATATCGGTGAAAGTTCAGAGTAGGTAGTATTACAAGTTTAAGTAAGACAATCAATAATTATCGTACAAACAAAAGCAATAGCATATTCGATATGTCGAGATGAAGTAGATGACGATAGTGCCCTCAAACGTAACGTGGCTGTCGATATTGATGAAGCTGTGGTATGTTGAAAATTGTCTAAAAATGGGGTCTTACCTATAATTACTATGGGTTACTACCCATACCAGCCTCCACCAACTTGAAAAAGATCCATAATCTTCTCTTTGCAAACCCACCACACAACTTAGGGCTTCTGCCTCTTCTTTAAACAATACCATCCTCTTCAACAATAAACTACATCAGTTAATCTACGGCTCATTCACATGTCCACATCCTCACCAGATCGTAAGAAAACTCGTTTATCCGAAGATACAAAAATGACTGAAATAAAAGATGTGTACAATCCAAACACTTCAGCCTCATTAGCTGGCTATCATTCAACACATACATCCTCCATTGCTGATATCTCGTCATATTGGAGTAATCTAGCAAATACAAAGTTGGATTGGTTTGCTCCTTTTCCAGAGGGTGCTGCTGTTACTGGTAAGTTTTGCAATTGGTTAAGATATATGTTCTGTGAAAGAGACATATCTTATATCCTACTTATATCTTTCTAATATTATAATAAATGATGATTTAATACAGGATCCTTCGAGGATGGCTCTGTATCATGGTTCTCCGGTGGTAAAATTAATGTATGTTACAACGCCGTTGATCGATACTGCATGACACCATACAATCGGGGTGATGAGGCTGCAATTATTTGGGAAGGTGATGAACCCACTGATATCAAACACATTACTTACCGCGAATTACAATTAAATGTATGTCGTATTGCCAATGCATTAAAGGCAAGTGGAGTACGTAAGGGAGATGTCGTTACATTATACATGCCAATGATTCCAGAGTTGTCCTACACTATGTTGGCATGTGCTAGGATCGGAGCTGTTCATTCAGTTATCTTTGCAGGATTTAGTGCCGATGCTATTGCTGATCGTATTCAAGATGCCAAGAGTAAATGGGTTGTTACTGCAAGTGCTGGAAGTCGAGGCGGGCGTAATCTACCCCTCAAATCGATTTGTGATACAGCTGTTAAGAAAGATCGATGTGTGGGGATTGTTGAAAAAGTATTCGTGTTCGATGGCAAGGGTGATAATGGCAGTGAATGGATGGGAGAAGATATTCATGTTCGTATGTCAGAATTAGTAGAATGCCAACGACCTGTATGTGCATGTGAATGGATGGATGCAGAGGATCCATTGTTCATTTTATACACTTCTGGCTCGACGGGTCGGCCCAAGGGACTTGTGCACACTAGTGGAGGATATGCACTCTATGCTATGCATACGACTGCAAACAGCTTTGGTTTATCTCAACAGACTGGACCATCAAATCCAAATGCTAGTCACAAAGATGTATATGCTTGCGTTGCAGATGCAGGAAAGTCCGCGTTTGTATTGTTTTATCATATGAATTCAAGTGTTTAATATGAAGTCTCGGTGGCGTGCCCACTTCATTTGAACTTAATTTGCCTGTTTGACTGCCTTTACAAATCTCATGTACTAACAGGAGATACTATATCATCTTATTCATCTTTATAAACCACAAAACGCGCATCTTCCAGGGTGGATTACAGGACATACTTACATCGTCTATGGTCCCCTTCTCAACGGTGTATCAACATTAATGTTTGAATCAACACCCATGTATCCTGATTGTGGTCGTTATTGGGATATGGTACAACGCCATAAGATTACAGTATTCTACACTGCACCTACAGCTCTACGTAGTTTGATGCGTTTTGGTGATGATGCGCCAAAGAAGTATGATTTGAGTAGCTTGAAAGTCTTGGGCACGGTCGGAGAGCCGATCAATCCCGCTGCATGGCAATGGTATCATGATGTTATTGGAAAGGGTAACTGTGCCGTGGTTGATACTTACTGGCAGACAGAGACTGGTGGTCATGTCATTACCAACCTTCCTGGTATAACTCCAATGAAACCTGGCAGTTGCACACTTCCATGTTTTGGCATTGAAGTGGTAGTTTTGGATGCGGCTTCTGGGAAGGAGATCGAAGCCACTGAAGCTGAGGGAATCTTAGCCATTAAGCAGCCTTGGCCTGGTATGGCTCGAACCTGTCTTGGTGATCATCAACGCTATCTTAATGTGTACATGAAGCCATATCCTGGCTATTACTTTGCTGGTGACGGCTGTCGTCGTGATAAGGATGGATTCATATGGATCACTGGTCGTGTCGATGATGTCTTGAATGTGTCTGGTCATCGAATTGGTACTGCTGAGGTTGAGTCGGCATTAGTTGCTCATCCTGCAGTTGCTCAGGCAGCTGTTGTTGGTGTTCCACACGATATCAAAGGACAGGGGATTTGCTGCTACACAACACTAACAGAAGGATATCCCGAAAGTGATGAGTTGATTAAGGAACTGCGCAACGCTGTACGAACGGGCATCGGTCCATTTGCCACACCTGATTTGATCATTCCAACTGCAGCAATGCCAATGACAAGGTCTGGAAAGATTATGCGAAGGATATTGCGTAAGATTGCTGCCGGAGAACTTGATACACTTGGTGATACCTCTACTCTATTGGATCCATCTGTAGTTGACACACTGAGTGCTAAAGTCGTGGCCGCTCAAAAGAAGTGATTTGGATGATTCTACTTATTATTAGCACGAGAAGATAAGGAGTGTTATCTGTATCTCATGGTTTAATAGGTTATTAATGTAATAGAGAAGCTCATTAGCGAGGAGATGAGGAGTATGTTACCTGTGTCTTAAGGTTTAGTATATGGTAGACTGAGTATTCTTTGAGTATGGGTGGTTGTAGAGCATTAGTGTATCGTAGGCCGTTATGGAGATTAAAGATACCGTACCACCGTATCCAACTTGCCTTACCTTTGACCTTTACCTTTAAACCACCTCAGACCTCATTGTCATTGTAATTTACTGCCTTGCTATTTACCTCTCCTCCACCATCAATACACAGCAATCATGGCGCCTAATACAGAAAAGGAAATCACTATGGATGAGGTCAAGAAGCACAATACAGCAGAAGACTGCTGGCTTGTGATTGGAAATGACGCCACTGGTGAGTAGAGTTTTTTTTTTCTATCTCCAACTCATGTTGCATGTATTGGTTATTATTTGGATGTTAGGATATAATCCTCTTTAAATTGTATTGCAATACTCACTAAATATTCATTCCTCTATTCATAATTTACCAAATCATCACTGTTTATGACATACATATCATATGCTCAAATGACCACTACAATAACAATACAATAATTTACAATACAATAATTAAACAACACAATATAATGAACAAAAAGGTGGACCTAAGGTATATGACATAACATCCTACCTAGATGATCATCCCGGTGGTGCCGAGGTTATGCTTGATGTTAGTGGACAAGATGCTGATGAGTTCTTTGAAGATATTGGCCACTCAAATGATGCTAGAGAAGAATTAGCTAAACATCAAATTGGTGTACTAAAATTAACTGCTGCTGAAATTGAACAAAGAAAGTTGGAAGCTGAGAAGAAGAAGGCTGGAAGTGGAGGTGGTGGTATGGGTCCTATTGCCGTGGTTGTTGCTCTTGTTGCCGCGGGATATTATTACTACAAGACACAAATGGATGGGGAAAGTTCATAAAAACTAATTCACATTATATTATATTTAAATTGAAATTAGGATTGGGACAGAGTATAGAAGAAAGAAGAGGATCATGACTATTATTCGCTTGCAAAGTGGAGGGGCTATTTGGAAATGAAAATTTGAACTCAATATTTGTCTTAGTGTAGGCTGTCAGACATTCTAAAACTAATGTAGTGCTGCTCTTATTTTGAGACATATAAAGTGTGTAGGAAGGGGTCACCGAGCCATCTGTTATTTATTTACAATGTTTGAAATGGAACCTAACACATCGGATTATCTACACTAACTCTACGACGTGCTTATCCTTGGGTGTCCGATCGACACTCATTCTAGTTGGAGTATTCTGAAGAGGGCTGAAGCGGGGAGACTTGACTCTGCCTACTTCTTCCTCGTCACCTGCCTCGGATTCCGACTGTCCCTCTTCCTCGGCACCAAATTCGTCGTCGTCATAAAAGGCGCAGCTTGTTTCCCCTGCAGCATTCTGCTTACTGGCCATCTCTACATTCTTTGAACCTCCGTCCTCTGCATCAATCTCTGAATATTCACCCTCGTCGTCGTCATCTTCATTTGTCTCGTCACCTACAATATATCCTTCATCCGTATACTCTTCAAATTTCTTCCCCATAAATCTTGCATTCCAAATCAAGAAACTCGCCACACACATACCAACTAAACTTCCTTTATCAATAAGCTCAGAAGCCGATGACGAGAAGGCATTGGTAACAACTGATCCAAGGGCTTTGCTTCCGCGAGCTCCAAAGATATCAATCCAACTCTTAGCCTTATACTTGACACTTGAACTAGTTGGTTGGTATAACATTTCCTTCGTTGGATTGTTCAATGCATACGAATTGGCCTTGAGTATCATCATTGCAGCAAATACGACATTTAATGTAGGATACATTCGAACTGTGACGATGACAATTAGACAGATCGAAGGAAAGAGAAGTAAAGTCGTGCGTAGACCGAGGTATCGAATGACTGCCGACGTGCCAAAGAATGACAAAAGGAAACTCAATGTATTCGTGGCCTGTCCAAACAATCCCATGAAGGCTGTAAAGGCGACTGAGGCATCGGTGGACATACCAACGGCGGCGTTAGTCTCGATATCCCAACAGGACATTGCTTCACCTGTCGTTGTATCCAATGGTTCACAGGGATATTCAGTTGAGAAGTAGTCACGTGCGAGTACTTTCATTGTATAATCCTAAGATGGTGATAACAGCGAGAGGGGTTGGGTGAGAAAACAAATATACACGAGTAGGCGCATGTCACATGCACATGAGTTAAGAAACACTCACCACAATGGTAACCTCCACCATGAACAAACAAGAGATTGCAAAGATCCCCTTGACATAATTATGCTTCATGAATAAATGTATACCCTCCAGAATTCCAGCCTTGGGTTTACTCTTCTTATCATCCTCCTTCTTTCCAACAACCTCAACATTCTTCTCTTCCTCTTCTACCTTATCTTCGGCAACAACAAACATTTTCGTATATACCCACATTGTAAATTGCAATACAAACATACAGGATGCTCCCACCATATAACACGTAGGTATACCCAAACTACCCGAAAACTTATTCACAAATGTCGGACCCAGAATACTACCCAATTGTGCGGTGGCCACCATCATACCATAACTACGCTTCGCCTCCTTTAAATTAAAGTTGGAGTTGGCAAAACTCCAAAATAATGATACCATTACACTACCAAAACTTTCAATACCACAATATGATACCCAGCCTAAGATACGTGTCGGGTCTTCCGTCTGATTTGATAAACCAATGGTAGGGTGTGATAATAAATACGCAATACCAACAAATAATACTCCGTAGAATGTACCAAAGACATAGAATAATTGTTCTTTCCGGAAGCCATTACTTTCATCTAATAGAAAGTTGTATACGGCTACCACACCCAATACTACAAAGACTGATAACATTTTCGCCTTGGGTATACTCTCCACACCGCATAATGCAGTCAATACAGCATCTTTCAATGACCGTAATAACCAATACCCGCCAATCATAACAAATAATGTAGAACTTAATACCATTGTTTTTACAAAATCATTCCAAGGAAATGTATCACCATATACCTTACGATGTAATGATTTGAAACAACCACGTGTATTATAATATAATCTTTGTACTAGTAAGATTAATGTTGATAATGGGTAGGGTATATCGGCAACATCCTCTGGACGGAGTAAGACGCGTGTATTACGGAGTGGTGTATCGATGAAATCATTATTATCATCATCTGAATCTGAATTTTCATTATCTGAGTCTGAATTGTCTTCTATACCCTGAGCTTCATCCATATCATCTTGGTCATATATACTTTCTCCTCCTTGATGATTATTTGACTTTGACTTTTTACTCTTCTTCTTTTTACGAACTAATGATTCCTTCGTATCACTACCACCTCCTTTACTTGAACCTTTGAATACTTTGGGTAAACGTTGTGATATTGACGTACCCATTTTTGACCACGTTCCAGTTGCTATAGTTTGGTGTGGTACTGTATTATTACCATCGTCATTGTCATTATAATGTTGCTCGACGGAGGCAGCCAAGGCTTTGGCCTCCTCGGATTGCATTGGAAATGGATCATGAGATGCCATCTTCTTCTACGGTTTGTTGTTGGTATATTGTAGTACTATACCGAGAGTATTGCAACCTATTGTGTTAGATTATGGGCTGATAGTGATCGGCAGTCATTATTTTTTGAGGCAAAGATTTTGTGAATAAAAAAAGAAGACATGTATCTTTTCTCTCCTCCCCAGCCGCCTATCCCTACCGTGTACCTCGCTTGCCTACTATTGATACTACAGTTGTGAAGATATATACGCTTTATCAATCTAGAAATATAATATTTCATACATTATAGTCATATCACAACAGGTACCATATTCTTTTATCAATATCTAATCTACTCAAATTAAAAATTACTCAACAATTGCAATGCAAAACAATACTGCAGCAAAGATATTATACCATCAGGTGATAAGGCATAAATCGGCATCATCACTAGCGGCGGCTGTCGTTAGTCAGGGGAGTTTGTCTATATCATCATGTCTACCGTCATGGAATAAGATACCGAAGAAGAACAACTTTCATAGATATTACAATTCATCATCAATTATTAGCAATAACAATAGCAACAACAAGAACTCCTTCATACGAACATCAAATGATGAACAAGTTATACGTGATCTATTCCTAAGTTTTGCAACTCAGAATGATGATAATGATTCTGAGCCATCACTAGACGTTCATGATTTGCGTGATCTTCTCCTTGCTATTGGCGAATGTCCATCAAATGATAAATTACAGCAATTGATACAAACTGTAGATAAAGACGGTGATGGAAGCATTGATTATGAGGAGTTTATAGCAGGATGCGATGCTATACTTGGTGGTAGTCATAGTAGTAGTAGCAGTGGTACTAATGAAGATACCCTGGATTTGATTGAAATATTTCACATGTTAGATGCAGATGGCAGTGGAGACATATCCATGGAGGAGCTATCTAATATGCTTTCCACTGCGGGTATTACAATAAGTGAAGAAGATGCACAAGAGATAATGGATACAGCTGATAGAAATGGCGATGGCAGAATAGATCTGGAAGAATTCCTGGAACTAATGACAAATGAAAGGCATGCCAAGCATTCATTGAGAATAAAGTCTTCGGTCAGGGTGTGCTTGATGATGGGAGGTCCAGGTTCAGGTAAAGGAACATTATGCAATAAGTTGATCAAACATGCAAAAGTTCAACACTTTAGCAGCGGGGAGGCATTACGAGAAGAGATTGCCTCAGGATCTCCATTGTCAAAATCGATAGAGCAAACAATGAAGGAGGGGAAGCTTCTTCCAAGTTGTACAATCATTGCCTTGGTTAAGAAGCAACTCCGACGATACCCAGGAGCTCTTGTGGTCCTTGATGGATTTCCGAGGAGTCGAGAGAACTACCAAGACTTTGTTGATATCCTTGGCACACCAGAATTTGTTATCAGTGTTGATGTACCTGATGAGGTAATGGTAGCTCGTATCTTAAAGAGGGCGGAAACTTCTGGTAGGGCCGATGACAATATCGATACTGCACAGTTGAGAATTAAGACGTGAGTAATGCACATATGCATATGCTGGTGTCGGTGTATTTCTGTGTATGATTTCTCACCTTACTCATTACCAATCTCAACTCGCTTATGATATCTCAAACACAAGATTTCATGACTCGACAATACCTGTGTTTGAACAGTTGGAGAAGTCTGACATACCCATTTACAATCTAGATGGCACACAGTCTCCAGAAGATGTTTGGAATGAGTTGCTTGTCAAGTGTCTGCAGATTCAATCTCGTGAGATTAGATATAGAGACGCCGCTTAGGCTTAGATTTAGACATATAGAATTAGAATAGACATGTAAAGTAACTGCACTACACTATATGCACTTAAGCTAGCTATATGTGCACCAATCAAGCCTCGAGCAACTTGGGGGGCTGACAGTAATAATCATAGCCCGCTCTCTTGGTGAGGGTATCTTCCGCGTGGAAATTGATCTCACTCACTCCTGCCTCACCTTCATTGTTTCAACTCTGATCCTCTGCTCTCATTCCTATGATACATCCATAATACACAATGAAACTTGAGTTATTAACAGCATTAGTGGTATTAGTATCACCACCTATATTCGCTGTAACAGCGGCGCCAAACAATAGAGGCGGCCTCTTTGGTGTGGTAACCCCATCTCATAATCTTCCATCAAAAACATCATCATTCTGTAAAAGCAACATCCTCGATATCCGTGGTGGTGCCGTACATGAATCTTCTACATTAAGTGATTTAGAGTCAAGAATTCAGAGTGCTGCATTGCAAGATAAGCTGACGGTTATTGATTTTACTGCAACTTGGTGAGTTTGTTGTTGTTATAATGATATGTGTCATTGTCGTACATACTAACTCTAATATAAATGATAGGTGTGGACCGTGTAAACAGATTGCACCCATCTACAAAGCATTATCAGATGAGTTTGGAAGTAGAGCAAACTTTATTAAGGTCGATGTTGATGATAACCCAGAGGCGTAAGTTTTTGTGTATATATGATGTGTTCATGATATGTTTATCAACAATGAGATACTGATCGTCTACTCATCATTGTAGGGCACAAAAGTATGGAGTGTCAGCTATGCCAACATTTTTATTCATCAAGGGAGGGGAAGTAGTTGATAGATTGACGGGTGCTAACTCCGATAGACTAAAGGAGGTAAGAATATGTGTTCTATTATGAATTTTTACATATATTATGTGCATGCAAAACTAACACCGAATTGAATATAATAGCTCATTGAAGAGTGGTCTTTCTAAAAGAGAGGAACTACAAACACCGATTATAATAGCTTATTGAAGAGTGGTCTTTCTAAAAGAGAGGAGTATGTGTGGTTGGATCTTAGTTTGTTCTGGGGGAGGATTCAATTATCACAACATATGAATCAATCAATACGATAGTGATATTACGAGGATCAAGGGAAAGAGAGCTTAATAATATGCTGATTGATAGAGAATCAAAATAACAAGAAGAAGTCATTCGATATTGAAAATTCATACATATATCTATCTTTTTTTATTGGATACATTAAAGAATAGGACGCTCGCTACCACAACCATCAACAATCCCTCTTCTTCTTCGTGTGTAGAACTCTTTTCTTTATCATCATCCACATCATAATCATATGTACACAATGATTTGACGGTCTAGTCTACTTTTTTGATATGGATGATAAGCACCCTTCTCTTATCCTTGGATGGCTCTACTAACTGAGTTCTTTTACCCCAACGGAGAAGTCTCTCTTTATTCCTCTAAACAAACATATAATTCGCTACGCTTCCATTCCCACAACCACATAGAGTAAGTCCATCTTGTATAGATGCCTCTACATGACACGAGTTCATGAGAAAAGAGTAGAATAATCTAGATACTTGAGAAATAAAACAAACTCCACTGCCTATTTTCTCCCCGGGGAGAATCTCGCCTAATGCCGAGAGGTATCTTTATTCCTACGTTCATTCTCCAGTATCTATAATGACAGGGTAAACATTTGACCAATACATACCCTAATTTTTACCCTCAACACTTTGAGAAATAAAGTTGGTGCTTTATGTTATTTACTACTCAAGTAGTGCATGATGTTCTCATAATATTGTTTATCTACTCTTCACAATCAAACTATATTATAATCATGAAGTTATACTGCTTAGCTGCCGCATCATTGATGCTTCTCGGTGCCGCCGTGGCCGAAGAGGTAAGTTTAATATATTGTTTTGTGCATATGATGTGTCATTTTTTCATCGACGATGAGATATCTAATCGTCGACTAATCTTCAACCTACATACTCATATCATATGCTCGTATCTTTTGCAATACTATAATATTAAACCAGCCCAACCTCCGTGGCGTTGCTGACACCTTCAAGGAACAAGTCGCCGAGGCTTTAGGCAACCCCGACGATATCAAGATGTATGAACGATGTACTTTCGATGCATGCTGTGAGTATGAGGACGATGAAGACTCTGAAGACATCAAGATGCTGTCCGGGAAGTGCTCTTGTCCATGGAAGAAACAAGAGATGTGTGGAGGAGGACACCGTATCCCTCCCCGCCCCCCTCAGCCTCATGAAAGAGGCGGTTGTGCTCATTGTGAGGATTGCGAGGGTGTTGATGAAGCGTCTGATTCTTTCCTAACGTATTGCAGGAGCCAGCGTTTCAAGAGACGTTGCATTAGACGCGGGTGTATTAGTGGAGATGATGGTCCTAAGCCTCATCCTAAACCTCATCCTAAACCTCAACCTCGTGGTCCTAAATGTGAAAACCTCTCCCGACACTGTTATGATTGTTACTGTAACGAAGAAGGGAAGGAGTCGTCTGATTCTTTCCTATCGTATTGCAACCCTAGGGCTTGCCCAGATAGCTGCAGTGATTCATTCGCTTGTGATGGTGGTGAAGAACGTCACCACGGAGGACCTCATGGATCCATGCCTCCTCATGGTCCCCCAAATGGCGGTGGCGGTGGTGGTGGCTGCAGTCAATACAATGGTAATCCTGCCCTCTGTGCCCAGAACGGTTGCCTTCCCATGGGAGGAATGGGCGGAATCAAGTGTATCCCTGAAGAGGACTCCGGAGATGTTGAGATGGAAGGTAGGTTCATAAACTTCATATGATCGTGCATGTGTGTGTGTGTGTTGTCAAATGTAGTAGATGCTCACATATCTTTCATTTCTTGTGTTATGCAATAACAGGATTCCCTGAGGGAGAGGAAAACAGAGGCCCTGATGATAACGAAGGTGGAGGTAATGAAAACGGATGGCCCGATGAAGACGCAGGTAATGATTATGATAGCGGAGATGGTAATGATTATGATAGCGGAGATGGAGATGGCGAGGAATACCGGGGCCCTGATGATAACGAAGATGGAGATGAAGACGAAGATGAAGATGAAGGCGAAGATTGGGATAGTGAAGGTAAGTGGCAATACTGAACACAAGATATAAGTGGCAAATAATTATCAACTAATACATCTGTTTCCTTCGACCTCTCTCTTGGATACCAAGAAGGAGAACGTGAAGCGATGGACCATGGTGAAGAACAAAGTCGATGCAACGATGGTGGCTGTCCTTAGATAGTGAGTGGAGGTGGAGAATGTAATAGGGTTGGTTTACCCGAGGGTGAAAGAAGATTGGTAAGATGGGCAGGCAGGGAGGATTATTCGTTTAAAGACAGACTAAGTTTGAGTGTAAGTATAAGACTCTCTTAGTTTGAGTAGATAACTATTAGACTCTATTATCTAAAGTCTTTTATTATCTTAATCTAAATCTTAGTGTCAAGAGGAATATCTAAATATAGAGGCTCCGGCCTCTGGAGATGTATTTGGTATGAGCATGCGTGCCTTCTCCTAGTCCGAGAGAGTAAGTAAAGGTCTGAAGACGATCTGGTTTGTTTGCCTAACAAAGTAAACTTATCACATCTTATGTACCAACAATATTGGCATGTTGGACCTTCATTACTGAGTCATTTCGTCTCTACTGAGTAAGATATGTGCATGTGTTCTTATCTTGGATGACTTAGGCGACAATCCTTTGCCCTTCTTTGTCTTCTTCTTATTCTCCTTGTTATCAAACTTGTTTAGCAAAGTAGGAAACGAATACTCCTCTTCTTTATCATCATCGTCATCACCACCACTACTACTTCCAACTGATTCGTACTCCTCGATGTCGTAGAGTGAAGTCCCTGTTGCTTGAGGACACTGCCTACTGCCACCATCGCCTCCTCCTCCCTGACGAGCAGATAACATGTCCATCTTCTCCTGATGTTCACGTACTTTGGTCTCGATGAGCTTCCAAGCCGCTACAAAATCAAGCTTGCCATCCTTTGATACATACATTGCCCCCTGTAATGCAACCATTAACTTGCCGATCTCTCTTCCACTAAACCCATATGTTACATTCACAGTCGACTGGAGTTGTTCACCGGTCATGAGATCATTCTCAATCGACATTATGAGAGGTGGTTGCTTTGTAAAGTATCGAGTAATCTGAGATTTCAACGAAAGTGCTTGTTGGTTATTCGTCTCCATGAACTTTCGAAAGTGTAAGTCAAAGTAGAGCAATATCAAGTCCTTTCTACATTCAGCATTTGGAAGTGGGAAGAAGATTGACTCGTCACAACGATCCAACACGGCCGCATCCAAATCCTCAGCTCGGTTGGTTGCGAGGACTAGCATGAAGTCCTTTCGTTCTCCACCCGTGTTGTACAGCAAAGCATTTAGTGCATTATGCGCCGTATCACTCATCAAGCCTGAATCTCTAGAGCCTAGGAAACACTCGGCCTCATCGATGAACAGAATGACACCCTTTGGTGACATCTTTGCCCAGTTGAAGAGGTTGTGAATCTGAGTTACTGCATCCGACCCAAGCGGACTAACATCTCCGCCAGACATTAGAGCATAGTCGATACCAATAATCTTGGCCAACTTCTTTGCCACCATTGTCTTGCCTGTGCCTGGAGGACCATAGAGCAACACATGCCGAAAGGGAGCATTGTGTCTACGAGCATTGCGAGCCGAGTGTGCTAAATCCAACACTCGTTCTTTCAATTCTTGAGGCAAGATTAGATCATCAAACGACTCTTCAATACTACTTGACGAGTTGTTGTTTCTACTATTCACTAATATCCAAGAAAAGAGGTATGAGAATACTTGAACAACATACGAGAACAACGACCAAGGCATGTTCTTTCGTGTTGTTTCTCGAATGAGTTGTGGTTTGCCAATCGTGGCTTCAATGATGGATCGTACAAGCTTTGATGCTTCTCTGGCAAGGAAGATTGAGCTTGTTAGTAGACAAGTATATCCAATAAACAGTAGTACTTGCTTTGGATTCTTGGCAGCTTCGGCTAGTGATGTTGACAAATGTGTAAACACGGCATTGATGGCAGCAACATTGCGTTTCCGTCGTTGTTCCGACTCGGCTTGTAATCTTCGAATGTGCACATCTTCATTAGCACGTTCAGCTTCGGCCTTGGCTTTTGCCACTTCCTTGGCTGTTTTGACTTTCATCTCCTCTCCTGCCTTTTGAAGTAAAAGCTTTTGTTCGTGTTCAACTGCAGCCACGGCCTCGACTGCCTGTGCCTTGGTTTGTTCAATCCGTTGACTAGCCTCAAACTTGGCTCGTAGTAATTGTTCGGTCCGAACTCTTGCAGCCTCATCTTCTCTCTTGAGTCTCTCGAGTGTTAGTTGTTCACTCTTCTTGAGTTGTTCTTCTTCTGCTTGTAGTGTGGCTAAGGCATACTCTTCTTCTTGCTTGGCACGTAACACTTCCATCTCCATTGTATTCTTGGCAATCTCAGCCTTGGCTGCTGCTTCTCTCATTCGAAGTTCGGCATCACCATCCGATGAGGCCGAGAGAATGTGTTCGAGTTGACTAATCTCTCCGTACAAGCTTGCTACTTCATTCATTTGAGCATCTGCTTTACGTTCGAGCTCTGTCATTAGTTTGTCAAGCTCTTGTACACCACCAACACTGTACATGAAGAGTGTCTGCTCGTTGATGCTTGGAAAGTTGTTCAACACAATTGGCTTGCCTCCCTTCTCTCGTGGTGGCAATGTCCGTTGTGGAACAATATCAACGGCATCGGGAATGATTGATGCAAGCTCTGAACCGACTACTCCTACTCGTTTACGTTCTTCGTTGTTGTTGTTGGAGGTTGAGGTTGAACGCTCGTATGATAAACGATATGTCGAGAGTGGTAAACGACGTATCGATTCGAGATGCAGTGTTGTATTTGCCGGCTTGACATCTAGATAGATTTGTTCATGTTGACGGTTGTTGTTAGTTTGACTACTACTCACTAATACTAGCTGTGAACAGCCAATGATTGTAGCAATGGCTACTAGTAATGATGATAGGGTCTTCATCTCTTGTTTGCTATGTTGATTGTGTTGTGTGATGAGAGATAAGTACCTCGCTTACTTTTCAGAGGTACATACCTCATCTCATTTATTTACTATCATTTGTGTAGAGCCTCTGTTACACTAGCATCTGAAACAATGATGACGAGTACTAATACAACAAAAGATGACGGTTTAGTCTATCTTGGCATTCCACTGCTAAATCATCAAGATTATGATGATACCCAAGACAGAATCTCATCTAGCACTGACGGAGTTCAATCAACAAACACAAGTAAAAATACAAGTAGTAGTCAAGGATTATTAGCATTCATTGTTGGTATATTTCTTGCATCAATTGGTTGGGTGGCAAATCAAGGTTGGACGGTAGTTTCTCTCCTCTTGTTTGGAGAGTTTAGTTGGTCATCAATCGCAACGACACTTCCACACATTTTACTCTGCGTCTTTGGAGCACTTGTTACGGCCATTGCATTCTGGACTGCCTTTCAACGAATCTTTTCACATGTTGTGTTTGATGAAGATGACGATGAAGAGCATAGCAGCATCAGTGTACTCCAATCGCACAAACGTGACATGTCCTACGCACTACAAGATCTTGGCATTCTTGGATTCGTGGTTGGCAATCTCCTTTGTCAGACATTTCTCATGACGTTCATTTACAAGCCCTTGTTTGTGATTGGTATTGAATACAAGGATGTGAATGTTGCTATTGATGGTACCACTTTAGTCTTTGTCTTGTTGTGGATGCTCTGTACAAAGTTGAGAGATTACAATAGGGCGGTCAAGAAGTGTGCTAGCATTCGTGTGGTAGAGAATGTAAATGATGATTCGTTGGCCTACGTTGCTGCTAGGATTCCATTGTGTAGTGTAGTAGAAGAAATGGAAGATGGTAGCAGTAGTAGTGTCAAGTATGCTCATGTTCAGATTGTGTAGACATGGTATGAATATAGTGTTGTTTGAGAAGAAATAAGCTTAGCTTGACCCTTCTTTGTAAGTTATCATACTCTCTAAGACAAATCAACTCATATTTACCTTATATTCTTTAATACGATCTTTAACACGTCGTTCTTATTTATGCTCTGCTTGCATTTGCTTCAAATAAGCAACAAATTCGTCCACCTTCTTCTCTCCTTCGACTTTGTTGTCACGTGTACGAATGTTGACAGTGCCATTCTCAACCTCATTCTTACCCACTACAAGCTGGAAATTGTATTGAGCAACTTGAGCATTACGAACCTTCTTTTGGAATGTAGCCTTGGATGTATCAACATCGGCGTAGAAGCCTGCATCATGTAACTTGTCTCTCACTTCTTGGCAGTAGTCATTGAAATCCTTATGGACTGGTACAACCATCACTTGTCTTGGTGACAGCCAGAATGGCCATTTACCACCGTAGTGCTCACAAAGAACTGCAAACATGCGCTCGACACTTCCAAGCATTGCTCTGTGGACCATGACAGGACGAGCAAACTCGCTTCCCTTCTCCTTAGACCCGGTGTTATATTGAAGTTCAAACCGAATGGGCAGCTGAAAGTCAAGCTGTATAGTAGCACATTGATGCACTCGTTCCATGGCATCCATAACCTTAATATCAATCTTGGGTCCGTAAAAAGCACCATCAGCGGGATTTACCTTCCATCCACCCTTTCCTGCAAACTCATCCATGGCACGTGCTAGCGCCGCCTCGGCTCGGTCCCAAAGTTCAATATCCCCAAGAGCCTTGGCCGGTCTTGTACTCAATTCAAGCTTGTAGGTCATTCCGAATGTGTCATAAACACTCTTCATGAAATCAAGAGCTCCAACGACCTCTGATTCAATTTGATCCTCACGACAGAAGATGTGAGCATCATCCTGTTGGAATCGACGAACACGTGTTAGGCCTGAGAGTGCCCCACTCAACTCATTACGATGAAGAACACCAAAGTCGGCATATCGGATTGGAAGGTCACGATAACTACGAATCTTGCCAGCAAACATTAAACAATGTCCTGGACAGTTCATGGGTTTCATTGCCCACTCCTTCCCCTCAACATCGAAGCAGAACATGGCATCCTTGTAATGCATGGCATGTCCACTTTGATGCCATAGGTCGAGATTGTAAACATTCGGTGTGATGATTTCATCATATCCACGCTTCCAATAGTGTTCTTTAATGAAGTTGATTAGCTTGTTGTAGATACGTGCACCGTGAGGGAGCCAGAATGCCGAACCGGCTGAAAGTTCGTGGAACATTACAAGGTCTTGCTGTTGGGCAATACGACGATGATCACGTTCTTTAGCCTGGGGTTTAGTGCAGGAGGTATGAGATCAATGATAGATTGGTGAGTCATTTAGCAGAGTTGTATAAAAGAAGAGACAAACTGCACAAAGTGTGGCTCATATAAGATTTTGGATTTGAAGTGTTGTCTTCATTTTGTTCAGATAATGAGATTCATTGATTCTAATCACCGCCACATAACACACACATAAAAACTCCTCTCCCTTTGTTCTATTCTTACTTACCTTCTCCTGATTCTCCTTCCAAACTTTCAACATCTTCTTATCAGGGAAGGCAATGCCGTACATTCTCTGTAATGAATCATTCTCGGTATCACCTAACCAATTCGTAGCCGAGTGTCGTGTGGCGGCAAATGCCTTAATACGTCCGGTATTGGCGACATGCGGTCCTCGACATAAATCGACTAGGTCACCACATCGATATACTGTAGTACGTGTACCGTCGGGTATCTTGGATGATATGATTTGTTCCTTGAAGGGATTACCGGCGAACATTTCCAGTGCCTCCTCTTTAGTAACGACGAGACGTTCGAATTTTTGTTTCTCTTTAACAATCTTTGCAACTTCTGCTTCAACTGGTTTGTCTGTGATGATATAATTGAATTGTATGTAAGTAGTGTGAGTAAAGGTTCATATATGAATTGACATGATGACATTTACTAGCAAAAAAGACGACACTAATCACATAGCACTGTATACAAATACTAATAATAATAATAATAACTCACAATCATCCTCCTTATACGCTCCATCACCAGTACCATCACCCATATAGGAATCATAATAAAATCCACCCGCTAATGGTGGACCAATGGTTAATCTTGCACCGTACAATCGTTCCAACGCTTCACCTAATATATGTGCACTGGAGTGCCAAAAGACGGTACGTGCATCATTATCATCTTGGAATTTTAAAAATTCAATTTTAGATACTGGACCGACGAGGGGACGTGTCATATCCCATAGTAGTGTCATGTTTGTATTAGCATTGCCTCCTTCTTTACTTTCTCCTTCGGAGGATAGATCTAATTCTTCCATTGCCTCGGCTAATGAATCAACACCATCCATTCCGTCTTCACTTGAGTTGTAATCGGAAACGTAGGATGAGTATGTGACTCGAGCTACCGCGGAATTATCGGCTAAGCCACGTGATATTGTACATGCAACGTCGAATGGTGATGTACGCCATGCTTGATACTTGACTCCTTCCTGTATATATGTTTATCATTATTGTTTATTATTGATGGGATGTTGTTATATTGTTTGCAATATATAAATATTGATGGATCAGAAAGAATTGAGATATTTTAGACATGAGATATGTCTACCTTACTTATACATACTACAAACACAAAACAACTAACTAATACCAAAAAGTATAAAAACATAGCGCACCTTGTCCTCACTCAACACCTTACCATCAGGCAATGTAACACTAATATCAACCGGTACCTTCTTATCCAACTCTTCCATCCGTTTACTTTTTATAGCATCATATACATCACCTCGAACTTTAATCCATTGTGGATTGACTTCACGATTGGTAAATGATGTACCACCAATTAACTTTTGAGAGGTAGGATCGATGGATTGTCCTGTTGATGATAGAGCACGTCGACCTTGTCCACCACCACTACTACTTGATGCACCACCAGTAGTTTTTTGTGTGTTAGAGGATTTGGATTCACATTCGATTAGGGCAGCACGAACTGCTGGGTCTAATGATTTCCATAATGAGGAAATATCCTCGGGGATTGATGCCATTGTTTTGTTTTATTTATGTTATATTAGCTATTAAGACGCCACTAGAGAGTTGATTTGCAATGGATGGTAGGTTAATAGAGAATAGAGAGCTACTTAGCTAAGGTGATTACTTACATACATTTTAGATAGACTACTAAGTATCAGCCTCAATGAAAAAAATCGAGATCTTAGGCATAAAACCTCTGCCTACATGGGGCTGTAAAAGTATGATGGATGGACTTACATTCATGCTGGGAGTGTTCATCAACTTGTTATACACCCATACAATGCCAAACAACCACTATTCAACAACCTACATGATGCCATACCCCCACTTGATGGCCAAACATTGCCTGGAAGTCGGCAGAAAATTGAGATCTGAGGCATGAAACCTGCCTACATGGAGCTGTAAAAGTATGATGGATGGACTTAAAATCATGCTGGATGTGTTCATCAACTTGTTATATACCTATACAATGTCAAACAACCACTATTGTAGCACCTACATGATGCCATACCCCCACTTGATGGCCAAACATTGCCTGGAAGTCGGCAGAAAATTGAGATCTGAGGCATGAAACCTGCCTACATGGGGCTGTAAAAGTATGATGGATGGACTTATAATCATGCTGGATGTGTTCATCAACTTGTTATACACCTATACAATGCCAAACAACCACTATTGTAGCACCTACATGATGCCATACCCCCACTTGCTGGCCAAACATTGCCTGGAAGTCGGCAGAAAATCCAGATTTTTGCCCAATCTGAGGCATGAAACCTGCCTACATGGGGCTGTAAAAGTATGATGGATGGACTTACATTCATGCTGAAAGTGTTCATCAACTTGTTATACACCTATACAATGCCAAACAACCACTATTGTAGCACCTACATGATGTCATACCCCCACTTGATGGCCAAACATTGCCTGGAAGTCGGCATCAGAAAATCCAGATTTTTGCCCAATCTGAGGCATGAAACCTGCCTACATGGGGCTGTAAAAGTATTATGGATGGACTTACAATCATGCTGGATGTGTTCATCAACTTGTTATACACCTATACAATGCCAAACAACCACTATTGTAGCACCTACATGATGTCATACCCCCACTTGATGGCCAAACATTGCCTGGAAGTCGGCAGAAAATCCAGATTTTTGCCCAATCTGAGGCATGAAACCTGCCTACATGGGGCTGTAAAAGTATGATGGATGGACTTACAATCATG
>Ga0214477_100357_pt1 | contig 32070 bp, 22 predicted proteins | sample M1_20Mar14CPVII9_FD_165058 | JGI IMG/M metagenome (GOLD analysis project Ga0214477, IMG submission 165058) | Marine eukaryotic communities from Monterey Bay, California, United States - M1_20Mar14CPVII9sort6BwellC16 | ecosystem: Environmental > Aquatic > Marine > Unclassified | place: USA... | reverse complement strand
CTGGGTTGATGGGTGTTGTAGTACTGGCGTCGACGAGAAAAACTAGAGTAGTCGTACTACAGCAGCGGTTGTATTGCCTCATCCTCTGTAGTTAAATTTAAAATTTTGGTGTTTTACTATTTTGGCGATAAACTGTAATTTTTATTCTTAATCGGCCACGGACGGACGGACGGAAAACGCAAAAAGTGTCTGTAGTTACCTAGGCTAGGTAAACTGACATCTCTGAACTCTGAGGTACCACTTGATGGCCTTACTTTCCTAAAGAGGAGTTTTCACCATGTATCATAAGCATGAAAACTATCGTATTTACTTTGTAACTCTGTGATCTCATAATTTGTTTTACTATTGTTCGATTGGCCGTACTATTTCTGTGAAAGCTTCCTCCTTCACGATGGCAAGACAATCAAACATGTTGCTTGTTTCATCATTTATTGCGGTTGCATTTTTATTCTATACGGTAGAATCGTTCACACCAACCCAAAGAGTTGCAAGAGTTTCTTCTTACAACATTGGTCATAACATTATTCAATTACATGCAGCCGAAGATGATAGCAATGTATCTGGTTTACCTCCATTACCATCGCAGAAGGGTGCAGTAGTTCCAAAGATAATAGAAGAAGATGCAGATGCCGCAGTGAAACGTATGAGAGAGGACTGGTCCGAGCCAACATCGAGTAGTAGCACTGAGGTGGCAGAAGAAGAAGGTACTTCCTATCCTATTGATTTACCATCTCCAGTACTTTTGGGATTATCAATGGTCTTAGCTATTTCTTCTATTGGTAAGTATCGATATTATAAGATACAGTTAGTAGTGTATTGACCGCGATATCCAAATTGCATATCCTCTCATAATATTATATCTCTTTTTATATACAATCATAATACACACACCACATTATACGCAACAATAATAAAGGATCTTTATTTGAATTAACCAGCGGATCAGAAACATTATTAGGATTTGCAGGTACTGCGGCATTAGCGGCGATAGGAGCACCATTGGCTTTGTTTTTCATATATGCAGCAATATTGAAAGGAGCGGCTGAAACAGAAGAAGACGATAGAAAGTTTAATTCACGTTCAAGAAAGTTGTAAGTTGATATGAAAGGAGAGTTAGTTTGTTTGGCTGCGATATGGAATACTATACTACAAACTATAAGGAAGAAAGATTAAACTCAGTAGTTTTATAGATTTATTTGGGGATGCAATGCCAAACTCGAGAATCATCTCCTTTGACCAAACAAATAAACAAGTTTAAATGCTTAAGTATTAGTTGATGTACAGATTGTTGTTAAGGATGTTAGCGTTAGTATACACAAAGAGAATGTAATACTGTTGCTATCGCTATGTAACAAATGCGAGACATTTCCCCCCATTCAACGTGTAATGATTGTTGAAAGGGAGTACGTCAGTCTGGTGGTGGTACTGTGACGAATAAGCAAAGGCAGATTGGCACAAGTTGTAATTGAACCCTTCGATGGCACGAACCAGAGCAGAGTTTATTGACAATAACTAGTGAAGATATTGACTATTTTTACGCCATGAGAATCAACAATATAGTGCGCACCCTTCCACCAATTCAACTACACAATGTTGTACAGATATTTCTCACCCTTGCTGTATCACTGTTTACACTTCGTATTGGCGTCGGTTTGTTTGCTTGGCGAGCTGCTAATGTTTTGGAAAAACCAAACTATACAGTAGTTAAAAGATTACCAAGTTCATCTCGTGGATGTGTTGAAGTGAGGAAATATGACCCTTATTTAATAGCCGAGACTACTGTTGATGAATCAAGTATGCGTAAAGCAGGGGGCAAAGGATTTGGGAAGTGTGCAGGTGTAAGTAGAATATATGAATTGCAATGCATAGGTTGTAAATGTTATAATGTGCACAAAGCCTCACTTGTTATGTTTCATTCTTTTCAGTATATCTTTGGTAAAAATGAAGCACGGAAGGGTAATGAGAGTGAAAAGATGGTGAGCATTATATGATCTTCCATGCTTTAAGTTGTACCGGATTATATCATTTGCTAACTTTATACCAATAATAGGCTATGACATCACCAGTCCGATCAGTTGGTGGGGTAGGATCAGAGAAGATGGCGATGACGGCTCCCGTTAGAAGTTCAGGGAGTACAAACCAGAAGAATAGAAAGACAAAGATATCGTTTGTTATCGGATCGAAATACAATCTACAGACAGTACCAAAGCCACTGGATAATGACGTCAAAGTTAAGAAAGTTGACGGGCATTACTTAGCTGCCACTTCATTCTCTGGTCCTCCCCCAACAGATGAAAGGATCAGTAAAGAGAGGGATTCTATATTACAAACTTTGGAGAAAGAGGGCATTAAAGCAAAGAAAGGAGAAGTTATTGTGTATGGATATCATGATCCAGTCGTCACCCCCAACATACTACGAAAAAATGAAGTAGCAATAATGGTTGAAGGATCTAGTATCCAATAAATTCTACTACTAAAACATATCATCCATGAGAGCATTTATATCTAATGATTCCTTCTTCTTTGGAGGTGCCGAGCTCGTTGTTGTTTTGCTCCTCAATCTATCAATAAGAGGAGTTTCTTTGCCCTTACTAAATGATTGCAAATCGTCCATTAATGCTCCCAATGATAAATTAGCATTTGCCAACTCTTGCCGTATACTCGCTGGATTGCCAGGATAACCAACCGACGGGTTTTTGAAACTAAAATAAAAGAGTGCCCGAGATTGATCTGATTTGTTTGCAGTGCCACAGTGTAATGTTCGTGAGTCAAATATAGCACAACTACCCTTAGATAATGTCCCTAATGCTGCCGATTGTGTTTTAATCAAATTGTCTTTTGGACTATCACCGCCTCCTTCACTTGGTGATGAATCTTTGAATGCATCATGTGCTTCTTTATTATGTGTTCTAGGGAACCATGTCGTAGGTCCCATGTCTAACCGAACATCTTGTAATGCAATGAAACATGTGTATAGTACAGGTCCTTTCCCATCAAGATATGGTGTATCTGGATGTACATTCTGACGCTGACTTCCGGAGTCACTCATTAGACACGAGAATTCATGAAGGATAGCATCTTCAGTGAAGATTGAAGCAATCGTTGATCCGACAGGACTTTTACATAATGACTCTTCCAATGCTTTACTTATTATTTCATCTCCAAGTGGTATAGTCAAATCACATCTATTCTGTTTTAAGAGTACATCTGCAAATCGTTGAATTGGTTGTATAGTACCTTCCTTTACTTCCTTTTCAGACTGATATCGTAAATTGTACAAATGTTCTCGTACAGCATCGGCAGTATCGGGTGTTAATACATTTTCAATTCGTAATACACCTTCCTTCTTTAATATCTTGGCATATGCTTTACCTTCAGCTTTGGAACTAGCCTTACTACTACTTCCTCCACTACTTTTACCAAATCCTCCACTCTTTCCTACTCCTCGTACTTTAATAGTTGTTGCCTCTAAGGGTTTAGCATTTGTAACTAATGTTTCTTCAAGTTCTCCTCTTTTCACTATTAACTTTTCTTGTTCTTGATAAAGTAGGTTTGATACATCTGATCCAACCAAAAGTGAAGTAGAGGTGATATGTGGAGTTGATGGTTGTTGATTGTTGATGGCATTTGTATGATATTTCGGTATGAGAAATGCTCTCACTGGGACAAATGCTGCAACCAGCTCTGACAGTAACATGTATACTGTGATTATATCTAATATTCTTTTCATTGCTGGATTAGTGAGCTTTAATATCAATTCTATTGCAAATCTACTACCGTACCTACTCAATAAATGACATCCAGGATACGATACGATACAAGGGTATCCTTCATGTTGGCAGCAGCAACAGCAAGTTGGTTGTTGTTTTGGGCACTTACCTATCTTAAATGTACTATCTGGTATTATTTGATTACACTACTTTGGCAGTTATCATAGCTTGGTTCACTTTCATTTGACTTTGACCTTCTGAACGTCAACATCTCTTACTCGGACTTTCAATAGTGGTGGTCCCCCGCCTTCTCCGCCTTTTCCTATCTTTTTCTGAATTGGAAGCTTGCTCAGTCGATCAAGGAACTCCATCGATTCATTGTCTATGAGTTGTCCTATGACACGTTGTGGAGACTTTGCTTTGTCCAGTGTTGATGATGAGTCTGCTGATGCTGTTATTGTAAATGCTGCTGCAAATGCCTCATCTAAATCTGATTTGGGATTACCCCATCCTATGCCCTTTGCAGGAACTGATATCAATCCTGCTGCATTATGTAAACGAGGAAATGATTCACCTTCCAATGTAGGTATTGGTCGGCTTTGTGGCACAAAGTCAGGTCCAACAGTTCTCAATCCCTTGTTCCTTGCGTATGACTTTTGTTGAGATGCAACTCCGAAGTCGATTCCTTTCTCTGGACATATGTTTTGAACTGCACCACCACTTTCTAATAATGATACTGGTGCTCGATCAATCTCCAGTCTGTCTTCTAATACACTTTTATCAAGACTTGATATACCTCGTGTGAGAAATAGGAGCATTTGCTTAACACTTTGTGGACAATCATCGCCGTATAAGCCAAGTCTAATAAAGCCAGAATCATACTCCATCCGTTCACCGACATCTAAAAGCATTTGCACTACATATGTGATTCGACTAGTAACCTTTGGTATTGGTTGTCCTATTCAATACAAATCATTAGTGAAATAAAATACCATATCTATGCCCAAATAATATTGCTCATACTACACAACTATCTTACCTATTGGCTCTTCCCCGAGTACTCCACCCTGTCGACACCGAGTATCTCCCGGATCACATGCTTTTGTTTCAGCTGCATATACAGGATTTGGATAATGATAGAGAATACTTGACATCATTGTTGATGCCTTGATGGATTCGTCAAATATCTTCCGTCTCGTAACTTCGTTATTGGTATCATTACTACTACTTCTTAATAAAGATAAACTATCTTTTACACGACTCTGCCGTACTTTTGTTGGGGAAGTCCAAGCAGTAGATATTGTAAAGAGCGTGATCATCAGTATCATAACATCGAATTGCAATGTCAACATGATTTACTTGTATTTTTCTTGGATGTAGATAATAGATACCTTATTTGGTATATCTTTAGTTTGATATTGGTAATCGATATAATATTTTCTCCTCTGATCAAAGTAACATTAATATTCTAAATCTCCTTTCAGTCGCTAATACTACCTCTTTAATGAAGCGTCAGCTTTAGTTAAACCAAAGTCCAAGCAATCACTCTCTCGGGATGGCCAATGGCCAGCGAGCCCAAAATAAAAAGGATACCGTATCTTTTTCCCCCATTTCGACCGTCGACCGTCATTGCTTGTCATTGGATGGAATGTAATGTGTTGATAGTGTGAGGAAGATTGCTATTGATAAATAACATTGTTGTTGATATACAGACTCACTATAATATGGACCAAGTTACTCAGCCGCCGACAGGCTACTCTGTCGAAGGCTGTTCATATACTCATCCAGCCGGGGCAATATCAACAGCTTCTTCGAAACATACTGATCTAGAAAGCACATCCCTCCTCCTTCGTATTATACTCAGTAGTCAAGATGATGATACTGATATCAATACGACAAAAACAAGTAATACAACAACACCTCCGACTTCTCTACGAAACTTATCATTAACCACTGCAATACAATCATTATCAACATACGATGTATTACATGAATTACAAGTGTTAGATGAATATCGACGTAGATCAGCCACAAACCTCTACCAACGTGTTAGAGCATTATTCTTCTTATATGCTATACATAGATTTCATTTACCGGGAAGACGTATGCTTATTGAGAAGATGTTGAAGAAGAAGCAGCAGAATGGTAATGAGACAACACCACATGATGATATTGTTCAAAGTAGTGAGAGGGAAGAAGGTAATACTGCAACAACAAAGACTGTATTCTGTCCAAAAGGGTATGCTGCATTATTAGATCGACGATTTGAGGAATCAATTGATTACTTCTTAGCGTCTGTGCCCACTTCTTCGTCAACTATACCAATATCTCCAACTGATGAAAATAACTATCAAAACAAAGCACAAGATGTGAACAACACTAAAGTTGCACCCCGAAGAACATCGTTGAAATCAAAGTTAACCTTCTCTCGTCAGTCATCGTCAGCAACTACTATATCAGAAGAAGATGATGAGATGGTATACTCAACAAACAGTAACATATCAACCTTGGCCGGGGAGAAACTCTTATCCTCGGCCATATCCGAACTGACAATTAGTAACTCCAATATATCACTACTGTTACTACCATCAGATGCAACAAGCTCAGCACTAGCTAAAGGTTATAGAGAATTGGCATTTCAAACATTAGCCAATCAAGTTAAGAGTAGTGTAAAGAGTCATCCCGGTAACGAATGGATGTTTGCATTGGACAATATCAAAGATCAACCATTACGTTTCTCTAATGAAATGTTGATAGTAGATGAAAGAACAAAGAGTTGTCCTATATTATTAGAAAAGACTCCAGTTCGAATGGACTTAAGTCATTCATGTTGGAGTGACATCTTTTTCTTAGGAAAGTCCGCGTCAGTATTGTTTTATGGTGAATTCATGTGTTCCAAATGAAGTATTTGAGATCTGAGTGCTTCATTTGGCCTTTATGTACCTTCATTTGATTGCCTTTGCAAGCCGTATGCACTAACTTGAGTTACTATCGTCTCTCTTCATCTTCGTAAACCACTAAACGCACATCTTCCAGGTATGGATTATCCTGAAGCTGCAAAAGTCATTAACTGCTCGGTGGATTTGTCAGTACAAACAAGTGATGGTAGTGATAATGTATTGCCAAGTCCACCAATTGAATGTAAGTTACAATTGACGATGGCAAATCCTGGTACTATACGATTAACGAGTGTTGATTTAAAGACTTCAGTGTTGCTGACACATGTATCTGAGGCATTTAACTATGGTGCAGACTATCTCGGGCTGCTCAAGGCTGGATTAGTTGCCGGAGGCATAATACCGCTTGGTCTAGAAGACAAGTGTGATAATATGCTTATCAAAGATTTGCTTTGTACCATGATACCTAGTACACTCGACGAAGGTGGAGAATGTCCATATGGATTGGAACTGACAACCAATGTACACAATATACCGAAAGGAAGTCGACTCGCCGTGTCTACAAACCTTCTTGGATCGATCATTGCAGTTGGTATGAGGGCTACACAACAAACAGAATCACTCACAGGGCCACTTCTTGAATCAGAGCGACGGTTAGTTGCTGCTCGAGCAATCCTAGGAGAATGGCTAGGCGGTAGTGGCGGTGGATGGCAAGACAGTGGCGGCGTTTGGCCTGGTCTCAAATTAATCCATGGAGTCAAATCCAAAGAGGGTGACCCAGAATTTGGGATAAGTCGCGGTTGTTTGTTACCTCAACACAGGCTATTGAATAAAGAGGAAGCACCCGAATCTTTGTTGTATGCTTTGGAACAGTCTCTGGTGTTAGTTCACGGCGGTATGGCTCAAAATGTTGGCCCGATACTTGAGATGGTTACTGAGAAGTACTTGTTGAGAGAGGAAGAAGAGTGGTATGCCAGGCATAGAGCTTTGGAGATATTAGATGACTTGTTGGTAGCCTTTAAACAGAGTGAAATCAAGACTATTGCTCAGTTGGTGACAGAAAAGTAAGTAATGTGTGACCAGTGATCTGTTAATGTCTTTATAATTGTCAATCTGATCTGTCATAATACACACACAACACAGTTTCTTTGGTCCAATAAGGAGTGTGATACCATCCTCGACTAATGTCTATACTGAAAAACTTATTAGTAGAGTACAAGAGATATTCGGTGAGCGATTCTGGGGTTTTTGGATGTTGGGAGGAATGAGCGGGGGAGGCATGGGCTTCATTTTCGACCCCAGTGCAAAGAGTCAAGCACTCGTTGAGCTTGGATCTATACTGTTACAAACTAAGGAAGATATGTCATCTTCGTTAGCATTTGCCATGGACCCAGTAGTGTTCGATTATAAAGTGAATGAGCAAGGTACAGTTGCCGAGTTATGCTCTGGATCTGCCGAGTGTGAAAATGAAAGGGTCACATCTACTGCCGACAAACAAACAAGTACTGCACATGATCAAACCTTAAATGATCTGCTAACAGAGCAAGGATTTGACACAAATGCACAAGAGCAGATACGTTCCGATCTTCAAAACGGAGTTATCGGACTTGCAAAGAATAAACTTTCTCCCGAGACAGAGCTGACTGATGTTCTTCCAGAGGATGTTACAGTAGTTAACGAAGATACCATATCCCAAGATACTTATCAGCGGGGTTCGAATGCATTAGAAGCAGGCTCAGTTGGTGTAGTAACCTTGGCTGCTGGTGTAGGTAGTCGATGGACGTCAGGTGCCGGTGTTGTAAAGGCACTTAATCCTTTTTGCTGCCTTGGTGGCAAGCATAGATCATTTGTAGACATACACTTGGCCAAGAATCGACGAGTATCATCAAATGTAGGCACTTCAATTCCTCATGTCCTTACCACAAGCTGGATGACTGATGACGCAATTTCATCATACATAGAATCTCTCCCCGAAGACAGTAATATTCCCATTTACATATCAAAAGGACAATCAATTGGGTTGAGAATGATACCAATGGTTTGTGATTTGAAGTTTTTATGGAAGGAGCAATCTCATCAACGATTGGATGAACAGGCAGAGAAGGTTCGTGATAGTATACACGCTGCTCTTATGGGCTGGGCTGAATCAAACGGAGAAGGCTCAGATTATACTGACAATTCACCAAAGCAATGTTTAAGTCCAATTGGTCATTGGTATGAGATACCGAATCTTATTTTAAACGGAACTCTTGCCAACATGTTGAGAGACCGACCCCAACTCAAGACTTTGATGCTACACAATATTGATACAATTGGTGCTGATGTTGATGCGGGTGTCCTCGGGAAGTTTCTTGAATCGTCGTCTACTCTAGCCTTTGAAGTAGTTCCTCGGTGCATTGATGATATGGGTGGTGGTTTATGTCGAGTAGATGGCAAACCAAGACTGGTAGAAGGCCTGGCCTTGCCAAGTGAAGAAGACGAGCTGAAGTTCTCCTAGTAAGTAGTGTGCTTATCTTGTGTGAAATATGTGTATATTAAAGATCAATGCACTGAGACTAAACAATTATCGTCTCTTATCTTACACATTCATAAAAGCTACAACTCGTTAACAACTTGGATCGATATTGACAAGCTTTTATCAACATTTGGACTTGATCGGAAAGACATACTAGAACAATCACCAAAGGTTCAAGAATCAATCAATACTTTTTCGAGGCGTCTACCCACATATGTGACTATCAAGGATGTAAAGAAGCGTTGGGGTAATGGTCAAGAGGATGTGTATCCCGTTGCTCAGTACGAAAAACTATGGGGGGATATGTCATCGGTAGACGGTGTTGATTGTTCATACTTTGTCGTATCGAGACAGCGAGGGCAACAACTGAAAGACCCGGCACAAATTGACGAATGGAGTAGAGATGGAAGTGCTGCCTACCTAAATTCATTGTGTAAGTGGTAGAAGTAGAAGTAGAAAGAGCACCACAAAGGTTGCCTAGTAGTAGTAGCAGCTAAAGAAAGAGTAAGAAGGATTATTAGGTAGACTTGACGATTCTCTTCATTTCATGGTAAAGAGATATACAACGAAACTGAAGTCTTTACAAGCTCAACCTACTAGTGTACTGATAGTAACATAGCTAAGTTGAAGTGCTAGTACGTATTCCCTTGAGGGAGATTAAAATCAAGCTCCTCACACTATCACAGCCGTCTCACTAGTAAGACAAAAGGATACCGACTGAACTCAAAAACTACTGGCTTTATTGACTTACTTCTTTTGCCATGTTCAGTCTCTATGTAGTGTGCCTGAATCGTAGCATATTATTACCAGCCCTCCCAATCATAGTATTACTCATTGAAGATTTATCCTATTAGTTGCAGAGAGAACCAGCTAAACAGCTGTAGATTAGTATTCTCTGGAGAAAGAGATTGTTGCAACGAAATTGCATATGAACTTTGATGTCTTGTCTTAGAGGGTGTCAATCATAATATCGAGTAAAAGTCTTTCAATAGAGGTAGTTGTTGCAAAAGCAGCTGAAGTAAAAATGTCACTTGAACAAGTATTCTACAATTGTCATACCAAAGTCTCACATAAAATACTCCGTCATACATCCCATCGTACACGAAGTATAATTGAACATGCTATATTAGGTGTAGCAGTATGTACCTTCTGTATAGTAATATTATCTCATAGAACATTTGTCCATCGTGAGGATATTGCAAGTATATCAAGAGATGATATAGTTGATGATGTATCATTAATATCATGCTACGATGACAACAATATACAAACTAATATAACAAAAATTAATGAAAGTAGTACCAGTGGTATATACAATGGTAGACTATTCGGATTTATCAATGAATCGCGAGGTGTTAGCATGTATTCAATAATCATGCAAATCATTTGGAGTGGGTATGCATTTTTCTCATCGAAAGGTAATAAAACAGCAGCAAGTTGGCGTGATGAAATGATGGGTAAAAAGATTCCAGTTACTTGTTTGAAGAGTATATCTGGATTTAGAACGGATGCTGATGTTAATCATATCTTGTTGCAATATGATTATCATCTCAAGAAAGATGGTGCATCATATTCGAAAGAACAAGTTGGTGTTTCATTCGGTAGCAGAGCATTTACAACAACTCGAGGGAACAACGGAGAACAGATTATATCTGGCTTGCCTACCAATACTACAGATCAATATCATTCATGTACGGTTGGAGAATCTTCTTCTTCTGAAGAGCAGTCTAAAGAGAGAAGCTCATTCTTATTTGGCTTTGTGCAAAATCATGCTCAACAACGAAAGGAATGTCCAAATGAAATATTATCATTCCTTGATCGTCATGGTTATCTATCCATACCATACAATGGTACATCTTCCACTGTACAGCAGACAAGTTCAGAGAACAATCAATACTCACCAATAATATATTCCTACTCTCATTCCCAAGGATTACTCCGACTACCACCCAATCTCCAACATACACATAACATATCAACACAATTCATTGTGGCATCAACATCCGATGTGAATTGCTTTGGTGAGCCATTGGCACGGTCTATAATCTTTCGATTTGTTGGTGCTGATACTCCTATATTGAATTGGATATTGGGTTTGCAAAACAACAATAATAATAAGGATGGCAACAAGAATATAAGGCAAGAACAAGTTCCTAAGCGACCAAGATTTGTATACCATCACAAAACAAAGAAGGAATTAGATTTGAATATCTATGATATGGATCGCTATGCATTCTCAAGTAAATCGAGTGATGATGGTTCAACTACACCTCCCATGGAATATTCATATATTAACAAACTATTGGGTAGTATACAAAAGTACCCCCTCTACCGATTCCTAAGGTTCTTATCATTCAAATTACTCGTACTGTTGAGTACTCTATTGATATTCTTCCTAACGACATCATTGGTATCATTTACATTCCAAGAGACACAAGATCGTATGTTGGAATTTACATTACAATTACAAACACGTGTGAGAGCACAAATGCCATTGGGTGGACTGATATTGGGACATGTATTGGAAAATTTAGTCTTCGTCCCCATCATGGTCGGTATGATATTCTTCCTAATTGAGTTTTACGGAGGTGATAAGTTCTTGGCATTTAATGTTTTGAGTATGGTTTGGATTTGTGAGGTCTTCTCGGCTATTAGCATCCGATCGGCACAAGGGATGCACTTCTTTCCACGAGTATTCTTCCTATACTTTACACTCTTCCATGTATACTTCTTCTCATGTCCAATTGGGTTCACATACGCTTCTCTTGCATCAACAATCATGTTCTTGTTTCATACCATGATCTTCTTCCTCAATCGATATGAACTACCTGCATTACATGCTGGACTGATCACACCGCTTAGTCCACGGAGGGGAAGTATGAGTTCAAATAATAACAATGTGAATGTTGTATCACCCATCAGGATACAGACATCACCAAACATACCCCAAATGCAACGAAGACATTTACAGCCACCACAGATACCACAAATACCAAGACATGACGAGCAGAGTAATGTGACAGCACCCACGACAGCTTTATCTGCTATGAATACAATTGATTTCACACCAAACTCAGAAGATGAACAGGGAGCAGGTCTACCACCTCCACATTCAGGCTTGAGAGCATATGTTAACGCAGCCTCCAATTCTTTACAATCTATAAGATCATTGGCATCTGTTGCTTCATTGTCATCGATAGCTGACAATAGAACATCACCGAATCTAATCTTTCATGGAGGATACAGCTTCAATGATTCAATAGGTGGTGATGACGACAGTGAAGAAGACTCATACATTGCAAGGGTAATGTCTAGTTAAGTTTTTGCTACAAGATGTATACTAGTTGCAAAAGGCTATGCTCTATCTACTTTACTCCAAGAACAGATCTTACTAAATCTTCTTCTCCTTCACAAACTACACGAAGTATACTACTATCCATATCCTTCAATCTACCGCCCCTCTTTTGCTGAGCTAATCCTCCTAACCCTGCTTCTTCTATTCCATTCTTCGGAAGATACATGCTTTCTACAACATCGGATCTTTTTCCTATATCTCGACAATCTGATGCATATTCTTTGGCATCTTCAATCGTTGTCGGGGGGACTAAGATAACTAAGCCGGGTGTGCCCCAATAGATTCCTCCTTGTAGTTTAGACTTCTTTGCTGTGTCACACATATTCTTTTCCTTCTTGTGCTCTGGTCCCTGAAGGAGATGATTATATCTTAGAATGTAGCATTCTACTGTTCCTGCCGGCGGTTGTGATTTGTTGTTTCCTTTATCATTACTACAACAGCTACTAGATGATGATTCAATGCATGTATCTTTATTATCCAATAACCAATCTAAAATAAGTTCCAAACAGTCACACCCGGTAAATGATTCAAGATATGTACTGATTTTCTTTTCCAAACCAGAAAGATTGAGAGCATCTTCATCCTTCATATAGGCATTTATATCATCATGGTTTAAAACTTGTTGAGGATAGTTGAATGGTAATGTAATTTCTAATATCAAATTTGATATATCATCATTAACAGTAATATCATCCAAGTCTTTGCATGTAATCTTGACAGCAAGGCATTTCTTTACTGGTAGTATAGTTTGATCTTCACTAGCATACTGACCGCTGCTAGCCTTTTCTAGACGGTTGAATAATGAAGGTGTTGTTACCTCTATTGCATTTGAATACTTAATTGAACTTTGCAATGTATTTATCTCTGATACCTGACGTTGAGCATTGGATATGTTCATTATGAGATAGTATAATACCTTACTCTAGGTATGTATTAGATAGAGATGATAAGATTGAGCCAAGTGATTATGATTAGGTTCTCTATTCTATGTAATCATTACCATCGCCGCAGCAATACCTCTGAATAAAAAATAAGAGTAGATACAATACAATAGAAAATAAAAGGAGACTCTTCTTTGGTCTTGGTAAAGATTATTGATCAACAAACGTCCAACCGAGAGATAGTGAGGTTCAAATTCAAAGTTCAATAGGTATCAAGATGTATCAGTCAATAGTCGCAATAGGTAGTGTGAACCATTGCAAATTATATGCAACTATTAAACAGTTACTATTAATCACATATATCAACTCATCATAATCACGACATATATGTACCATCTATCCAACATGAATGTTGTCAATATCCTCGGGCTACTGGCCATCATATTATTGTCATCATCTCCCCCTCATGTATATGCTAAGAACCACCAGATGATGAATGCTCTACGGCCTGGATCGTCGACATCATCTCCTACCGATAATAATAAGAACAAGTACCCCATCATCGACAACATTGATGTATTACTGCCCGAGTTTTTCCCTCCTGATATGAAAAAGGAAGACGTCGAATTCTATCTCAAAAAGACAAAGACTTTATCACCAATTTCAATTACCAATGTTAGTAAAAATGATTGGTTACATCAATGTGCTGCTACATTTAATAAATATTACAACCTCAAAACTGATCAAGTATTACGGAGTGAGTTTTATTTTATCGATGAACCATCTGGATTGTGTTCTGATGCTTTATCATGTGCATTTGATAAATGCTATGGTTCTGTGAAAGGTGGTAATAGCACAGACAGCATTGATTGTCTTAACAATCAAACAGATTTAGCATCTACAACATATAATGATGTAGCATCCATGTGTAACTTTCCACCTTCATCACTTCCTGAGTATATAACCTTCCCAAAGAATGCTGCTCATGTTATTGCGGCTATAAGGTATGCTAAACAAAATAACATACAGATTAGTATTAAGAGTACCGGGCATTCATATACTGGGGCTCATACCAAGGCTGGATCGCTAATGCTAAATATGAGAGACTATGCAAAGTATGCATCAGGTAGTGACAAGATTATCGAGTGTAACGGTAGTGGAGTAGTAGATGTACTTGGTGATGCTTGTATCCTTGCAAAAGCGAGGGGAAAGGATGCATACATTCGTGTGGGAGGTGGACAAACCTGGTCTGATGTTCATATTGCAGTAAATGCTTCCAATGGAGTTGGTAATCTTTCAAAGATGTATGATCTTGGTGGAGGGGGATCTGGAAGTGTGGGAGCTGCTGGAGGTTGGCTCAGTGGAGGTGGACTATCTACGGGATATGAACGTATTCATGGCTTAGGCATCGATCAGATTCTTGAGCTTGAAGTAGCTCTTCCTGATGGAAGTCATGTGAGAGTATTCCCTATTGAATGGAATAACAGCGAGGAATATATTAACCCCCAAACGACCAAGGTGGCAGCTCTATGTAATACCATTGTTGTTGCAAACGAAGATAAGTGGGATTGGCAACCATGTACAGATTTGTCTGTATCTCCTGAAGACATTTGGTTGGCTCAACGAGGTGGTGGAGGTGGTACATTTGCTGTTACTTTGTCAGTTAAGTACCAACTCTTTCAACAGTACCCGTTTCAAGCTATATTCATGGGGCTTGGTGCACTTGCAGCTTCATCTGATGAGAAATCAAAAGATTTGTCAAAACAAATATCGGAGAAGTTCAAGGAGAATAAGCTTTGGGTGTGGGAGGAAGCAAAACGAACATACGCCCTATTTCTGGTAGATTTGCTGTTCGCCCCCGAGAAGATCGGTGTCAGTGAGGAGGCAAGCTTTTCATGTGGACAAGCAGGTATGAACTATCAGTTCATAGGATACGGAGTGTTGTATTGCATATCTGCAGAATCAGTGTTCCCTGAGATTACTGCAGCATGGGAACGAACAATCAAAGGTACCCAGCTTGCCAAAGAAGATACCGAACTGGCCCACCTTCTCTCCAAAGTTGTGATTAGAGTTGGTGAATCGATTGGATTTGGTCCTTACTCAAGCTATGCTGACTTCATTGGAGACTTTTTGAGGAAGGTAGAGTATCCTGGTACTTATAATGATATCTTTCCAGATGATGTGATACCCGATGCACCTCTTCCAGGAAAGTCCGCGTTTGTGTTGTTTTATCATGTGCATATGTGTGTTCAATGTGAAGTCTTGGTGATTTGGCTACTTCATTTGTCCCTCCATTGCATTCATTTGTTTGCCCTGGCAACCCACATGTACTAACATATGTTATGTTTACCTCTCCTCGTCTTCTTAAACTGTGCAACGCGCATCTTCCAGCTAGAATCCCAGATGAAGAGCATATGTCACCCATTGGACAATTCTGTTCGATTAATCTGCCATTGGCACTCCTCCAGAGCGACAACGAAGCAGAGCGCAGCATGTTGTTCAAAATCCTGGATGTTGTTGGGGATGAAGCAGGTCACGTAACTGGTGGAAACGTAGAAAAACTTGGTGATGGGATGAATTCAGTGGCACCCACTGTTCGAAGCTCTGGTCATGCAAGTCTTAGCTTTAAGAAAGCAATTGAGAAATATGGTAACAGTATTTTGATTGAGTACTTGACTGCTGTTTACAAGTACGCGGATACGGATCATTTTCCCGGCTTTTATGAATACAATCACTTCTGCTCAGATGCTTCTTCAGTAACAAAAGCCAACTGGACAAAGAGCTGCGATTCGGAGGGGGATGATGAATGCTTTAGCCTCCAAGAACTTGTTTGGGGCGAAGATTTGTATGTCAAGCTTCAGAATATCAAAGCAGCTATTGATCCTGATAACCTACTGGACTGCTATCCATGTGTAAAGCCTAGTCTTTCTTGAGATTAACAGGCGATGGTAATGATAATGTGATAATAGACATTGGCCCAGGCATTGGATATGTTCATTTAGAGATGGATAGGTAGATGAAGTTAAGTTCAATAGATAAGTTGACTGAGGCCCTTCCAACAAGAAGCTGCTTCCAAATCTAATTAAGGTATTCTATACTGTTCTGGATAATAGCATACATCAAAGGAGTGTACCTATTGTGCGTTCCCTCTTGATATGCTGTGGTAGTGAGAAAACATGGAGCGAGGATACCCAAAGATACCACACTATAGGCGTCAGAATTACAAGGTTCACCAACAAATTTATTAAACATTAAACAGTTATAAAATACGTCTCGCTCTAAGCTTATTATTAACATGGATATTACACCACCTTCCACGCCCGTAGGCCCACAATCTATTACACTTAAACCACCCCGTCGTTCTAAGCGGCAACAGGATGGTTTAGCTGGTACGCGAAAGTCTGCTCGTAAGAGACAACGTCGCCATGGTGGAGCAGATGGTAAAATTTATGGAAACGATTATGGTATATTGCCTTCTGACTGATCCAAGGTTCTCGCCAGTGCTATACCCGATAGGTATGTTAGTTTGTATTTTTGTATATTATGGTTGTTATTGTGTTGTAGCTGGAGTGTACTTAATTTATTGCAATGACGTATAAATTTTTTACAACATGGTGTATGTGAAAATGACGGTGCACCTAAAGAGATTTGTTATATCCATACATTGCAATATAATATCTCCTACATGTCGTACATTATTGCAATTTATCGTGTATATAAACTCACATCTCCTCTACTCTATCCACATATACACACATAAATACACAGGGTACCACTAGGCTTTATCTGTGGTTATCCCGTCGGTATAGGTGGAGAACTCTACGGCGGGAGTATGTTCCTACCCTCCGCCGCTACCGATACACTCCAAGGTCAAGCAATTAACAAAGTTAATGAAGTATGGGGTGAAGATAAGCATCGCGGTTGGGATAATTACAAGAGTTTGGGTATGCCAGTCTGTAAGAAGAAGTACAGACCATTTAACTTTACACTCAAGCGTAAGAATCCCATGGGTGGTATTGATATTAAGGTCGTACGGATGTATGGTTGTGCATGTCATTCAAGTCTACGTAAGGAGATTATTGAAAAGCATGGAGAGCGCAATGGTTGGGAACCATTCGGACAATGGAGTTTAGGCAAGGCGAAGGCAGCGGCACGACGAGAGGTTATGAAATTAAATGCTCAATTGGGTAATTCCTGCTCTAACTTGAGTGCTGCGTCTTCTAGTTCTGGATACACTTCTTCATCATCATCCGAGGAAGAGGAACAGCCACCATCAATCTGTACACTAATTGATGATACGAAGAAACAGCAACCATATCAACAATTATGTGCCAATGGAACGTGCAATTGGAAGATGAAGGGGAAGATGGATGATATTTCGGAGGAGATTGAAGAAGAACGTTCAACTGAGAAGTAGAGATATATGGGAGATTAGTTGTTGCCAGTGCTTTATGGGGTGTCTCTTCGAATGGGAAAGTTTATTACTTGAGTTTGTGTGAGGATTATTCTATAGTTCAGAATGACTTTGGGGGGTAAATCTTAATACCCCTCAGATGATATTGAATTGAAGATTTAAATCACACACAAGACAAACGATTTTGGCAAGCATTAACTTTTTGAATGACTCTGACATATTGTTCATCTGAAAAATGATATGTCGGATGAAAAGAAAGATGAGGTTTGCTTTGACGACAATAATGTTTAGGTTTTCACTTTTGAGAATTACTCCATGATATTTGACAACAACAACGACAACAACGACAAACAAAACAAAAGAATATAGGTTATTTGCAGCCTTCTTAAAAAGCTGCTTAAAGGGTACTCTTTTATGAACAGAGCTATATCATCATGAGCTGTCTTAAATGCTATGATGAGTGATGAAGAGTATCATTATTATATGTTTTAAACTTAAAGAAGACAGTTATGTGTTGATCATGACAAACCCTGTCCATCTCTCTACATCCTTGTGCTATATCAAACCTACACAACCCCATGTGTTATCAAGTTACGGTCGGTGCAGCAGTAAAACATTTACAGTGGAATGTACACGCACGTATTTATATTTTAGCGATAGAACGACTTTAATTCACACGTATGACGGAGGCACGGAGTGCACCATGTTAGAGAGGCTATGAGTAGAGGAGTGGCATTAGTGGTCTAGTGATCATATATATATAAGAAGTGTTGCGGCTGTACATCAAGAGGGTAATTCGATAAGAGTTCCGGGTTTCGTGTATAAGAGAGAGGCCGAAAAATAGACGCTAAGCACTTGCATATTCGCGTGTAGGCTGATCTCTCATTTCTCATTTATTATCAGTAGTATCATGCAGCGTTATATGATAGTGGCTGCTTTGGCAGTTGCAATAACAATATCATGTATAGATGCATTATCAATATCACAGACAAACAATATTAGAGTGCTTGGTACATCATCGACAACCAGTAGAGTTGGATATCATGGTGTACCTCAGTCAACATTGCCGTCAACATTTCAACAAACAAATACACAACTGTCAATGTCGATATCATCACACAATGACAACAATGAACATAGTAGAAATAGTAATACATCAAATAATATCCGTAATAAGGTTCAATCAACAGTTACTAAAATCTCATCAAGAATAAGTCGTCGTTCTACAAATGGAGGCAAGAGATTCAAGAAGAGAGATTTATGCAAACAAAAGTTTATAACAGCTGCAATGGCATTTTCGGCATTATTCTTTATTAGTACTGGTAGAGAAGCTGACTTATTAAGTAGTTCAAGTAGTAGCATTAGTGGTAGTTCTTCGGCTACGGCTGCTTCATCAGTGATTGCCAGAGGTGGAGGCGTCTCAACAACCAATAATATGAAACCATCTGGGATATTAAACACAATTAAATCTCAAACTGCCAACAAATATACCACTTCTCAGCAACAACCAATCTCACCAGTATATAAAACAATATATAATAAATGGGATGACTTACGTGGCGGTGCATCATCCAAAAGTAAGAGTAGTAGTTCAGTCGAAGAAGTTGCAACACAAACTACTAAAACATTCAAGGATGCTATAACCGAATTATCAACTTATATGAAGGGACCAAAGTCTGATACATTATTCTTGTTATTCGCTACAGCAATGATTACACCATTATGTAAATTATTAGGCACGTCACCCATACTCGGCTTCCTAGCCTCAGGTATGTTACTAGGTCCCAATGGCTTTGGTTTAATCTCCGGCATTCACACCACAGAAACATTAGCAGAATTAGGTATCGTATTCTTTCTATTTGAAATGGGTATAGAGTTATCAGTTGAGCGATTAAAATCAATGAAGAAGGACGTATTTGGATTGGGATTAAGTCAATATAGTATCACGGCATTAATATTAGGATTATGTGCCAAGTTTATTGGTGGATTGAGTGGTCCAGCCAGTGTAGTAGTTGGAGGTGCGTTATCATTAAGTTCAAGTGCATTCGTACTACAATTAATTAAGGATAAGAAGGAATTGGCAACACGATTTGGTAAGGCATCGTTTGGTGTATTATTATTACAAGATTTGGCTGTTGTGCCATTATTGGTTGCAACGCCTATATTGGCGGGTAGTGGGAGTTTGGCAAGTGCATTGGGTAGTGCTGTTGTTAAGGCTGGGATGGCATTGAGTGGTATAGCACTCGCCGGTCGATTTGCACTACAACCTATATTTAAAACTGTTGCGGCGGCGAATAGTCAGGAGGCATTTTTGGGTGTAATTTTATTCACTAGTATGGGTATGAGTTTCTTAACAGAGGGGTTGGGATTGAGTAATACTCTTGGTGCATTTTTGGCTGGTGTTTTGTTGAGTGAGACAAAGTATAGATATCAGGTCGAGGCTGATATTGCACCATTTCGGGGTATATTATTAGGATTGTTCTTTGTTACGGTTGGATTTGAGATTGATGTTGGTCTGATTGCTAATAACCTACCAGTCGTGGGTTCAATTGTGGCTGGGATATTGTTTATTAAAGCTGGTATATTAACATTATTGAGTAAGGGATTCGGGTTAAGTAATGCCAATGCTATGCGGACTGGATTGATCTTAAGTCAGGGTGGTGAATTTGCCTTTGTGGCATTTGCCTTGGCTAGAAGTTGTGGAATATTAGATCCGGCCACTACCAAGATGTTGTTAACGAGTGTTAGTTTAACCATGGCATTAACTCCCTTCTTGGATGATATGGGTGGTAAGATTGCAAAGAAGATGGAGGAAGGTGCAGACTTTACACATTACATGGGTCAAGATGATGATGCCTTGGAGATTACCGATAATGCCAAGGATTCTGGTTCAGGCTTCGTGGTTGTAGTAGGCTACGGCATCGTTGGTAAAGTCGTATGTGAACTACTAGATGCCAAGTTCATCAAGTATGAAGTAATGGAGAAGAATCCTAAGAAGGCAATCGATGCAAGGAACAAGGGTCTACCGGTATTCTATGGTGATATCGGACGTCAAGAAGTGGCCGAGGCATTCAGTGTAGATAAGGCCAAGGCAGTTATTGTATGCATCTCTGAAAAGGCAGAAGCCACAAGAGCCGTTATTGCATTGAGAAGAATGTACCCTGATAAGCCAATCTTTGCTCGTGCCAAGGATGCCGACCACGCTCAACGATTGCAATCGACTTTGGATGTGGCCGCAATGGTTCCCATCCTACCAGAAGACAACTTGTTGTTAACTCTTCCATTCGGAGGAGCTGTATTGCGTAGTTTGGGAGCTCCGGCTGAGGAGGTGAATGCTATATTGGCAGAAAAGAGAAGAGAAGTCTTGAGTGGTAAGGAATTAGAGAAGTTTGAGGAAGAAACGGTATTGGCACAATTAGGAGTAGCGAATCCAGACGACAAGGAAGACGAAGAGGATGAGTATGAGGAAGAGGAGAAGAAGGAGAAGGACGAAACACCGTCTGAGAAGATTGAGGCAGAAGACTCATCTATCGATATTGAAGACGAGGATGCAGAGGTGGAGGACTGTGTGATAGTGTCTGTTAAGTCAGAGGAAGGTGGCGAGGCTAAGCCATCAAAATCTCTAGTGCGACAAGTAGTCGAAGCAAATGTATCTCCAGAGATGAAGGAAACTCTAGAAAAGGAAGCTGAGAGTTCGGAAGAGGGCGTAGAATGTAGTGGTGGCACTGAGCAAATTGAGGCTTCCCCAGAGGAGCTAGTTGAGGCCGTCAAGGAAGAGCTCGGTGAGCTTAGAGAAAAGGAAATGGAACCTTATAGTTAGGAAAGAAGTGATTGGGGAGTATAGAATAGAGCGTGTCTAAAACTCAATGCCTATAAGATACTACTTGTATTACAACTATACAATGCCAGTGGGTATTCTACATCTCTCCTCTTAGCCAACGAGTCAGGGGCACTGGATCCAGAAGAAGTCCAAGAACGAAACCAAGAAAGGTGATAATGATAACATCGACCATATTTGTCCTCAATTTACTCTTGAGTTCTACAATGTTGCGTTTTAAGGCTTCCTTTTCTCTTTTGATAGTTAGAAGTTCCAGCGTGTGCTTCTCTTGCATGGAAGACTTCACTTGTACCAACGCAGTATTCTCGTCATGAACAGCTTTAAGTTGAAGTTCCAGGTCAATCTTTTCTTTATCTGCAGCTGTGAGCTTATGATTGAGTTCACCAACATAACTTCTATGCCTCTTGCAAATTTTTGTCTGGATAGTGTTGCATGAATCAATGAAAGACTCAAGCTTTTTAACCTTATCACGAAGAGCATGTTCAATTTCCAAATACTCTTCAATAGTACGTTCTTTCTCTTGAAGTGATTTTATAATGGGTGTCTTCTCTACTAACAGGATACTTTCAAAGGTAGCGGAGAGCAAGGTGAGGCTATCTTTTCTGGTAGATAAGAATTCCTGACATTCATTACTACGTTCAACTTCTTTTGCAAGGCTTTCATTAGTTGAGTCATGCTTATTATCGTCTTCGATAAGAGCGGCGCCTTCATCGTATGGAATTAGTTCAGAAGCTTCGACAGTTGTCAGTTTGTTCATCTCCGTTTTAATTGGTACTTTGGCAGTACTATCCAATGAGGAGCGTTGAAAGATATTCATATTGGAGATGACAATGGTGATTACTCTCTCTTATTGATGATTTAACTGTATGCTGCAAGTAATGTACCTCCTTGATCCGAGTCTTGCTTATTAAAAATGGGTGAGATCACTCGTGTTTGGAACTTTGCGGGCAAGTATACACAATTGATAGGAACTACCAAGCTAATCAGTTGTTTACCAATCATAACGGGCTACTACCATGTAATTCAATCAAATCAACCAATGTCAGTTCTTCAATTAATACCATCTTCTCCTTCTTCGTATCCTTTACACTACCGCTTGACTTTTTTATATCATCTTTTGCAATAGGCCCTCTGCATATACATGCACATCCATTATATGACACATCACTCGTTATTGAGTCTGATACCGTTTGAGTATGTCTATCATCATTATCAAGTGGGATGAAAATAAACTCCCAATATTCACAGTGTGGTTTTGAAGATGATTTGATGTGTTTCACTTTGCCAATGATTGATAACTGCACATCACCAATCTTTCTTCTTGTAGTAGTTGTAGTAGTTGTAGTAGTTGTAGTAGTTGTTGTATCATTAGTATTGGTTCCATCTTGTCTCATTATAGTAGACCAAATACCAACCTCATCATCATTATTGTCGTTATTATCGATATCAATACCAATTAATATAGTTTCAAACTCATGAAAATTAATATTCATACCTAATCCTATTGCTTTAGTGTAGGATTCTTTAATTGACCAACGGAGATAGAACTCTTGAAGTTGTGATTGTTCATTCCTTGCTTGCTTCTTTTTACTACTACCAAACTTTAATCTTGATGATATTGATGAGGAGGTACGGTTGTTACAGTTTGTTATTCTATCCCATTCATACGATGTAAAACTACCTTGAAAGTTTGATAGAAAGTTAGATATATTTGGTGTATAGTCATTTATATGTGGGTCGAATATAACTACATCCAATCCAATCAAGACTGTAGCTTTATTAGATGGTGAGAGTTGTTGTTGTATCATGCATACCCATGGATATTGATGCGATATATTCATCATTGAATTGTAGTTCTCATACGTTTGTAGGTTTGCAATGGTATCCTTCGTTGATGAAGGTGATGATACTGCTGCTTTATCTTTATCTACTAATTGAATAGGTATATATGGACGATTATATTTAGTACGAGGTAGATCAACAATTGGTCTTCTTTTCTCTTCTGTATTGATTTGCAATTTGTTCATAAGATGTGTAGTATTATCATCATTGGATTTCAATGACGAGATATTATCAATATTACGATGATGATCAATAGAACGATAATGTGCTATACTTTTTAGTAATAATGAAGTAAATGATGTCCATTTATCAATGTTACGACGATATCGAACTATAGATTTGATAACCTTTGCTTGTAGTTCATCTGTTGATAGGATACCAGTGGCGTCTACATTATCTGGTGTACTACATGATAGATGATCTATTACTTTATTGACTATATTAATAACGGGAGGATCGTTTAGTTGATTAATAGAATGGTCTAGCTGTACTATCGATAGCAACAACATTGCAATGCTACTACCATCGAGAGTAGGCTAAACTCGCTCTTGCAATATGAGTAAAAGTTGGCGTTTGGCGATGGCTCTGGTGAATGAAATCATCATTTATTATCATTGCTTGCGAGCGGCGGCTCATACTATACCTACAATATAGAATGACAACACACTCTCGTAACAACAGTGAAGGTCTACCAACATCATGCGGTGGCTTTCTTGAACTTGAACTATCCGAATCCATCGATAACAACAATGACGATTCAGAAGATCATCAATCACTCCTCTCTTCTCGCAACAAAACTAATAACAACTCATCATCATCATTATCCAAACTAGCCAAGCAACTAACATCACCATTATCATCACATAGAAGACCATCTAAACCAATACAACCAACATCTCAACCAAACTTTATAACAAAATTTTGGTTAGAATCAAGTATAACAGATCGTCGTTCAATAGCAATTATCTTATTTTTCACATTATTAACTATAGCATTACAATGGATACATGGTGGACGATATCATGAGAATAAATTCCATATTGATGGATTTGATAATAATGTTAATTATTCGACTATTTCTGATAATATTAATGTCTTTTCTAGTGGTAGTGGTGGTGGAGGAAGAGGGAAGGGAGAGGAGGTATATTCAGAATATTATAGTATATCTACTGATATTAAATTGCAATATGCAACATGGCATAAAGTTGCATATAGTAACTTATCCAATATACAATTACATTCCAATTATACATTACCAATATCTAACTGGAATGTCCATCCCAAAGAACGATATGATAGATTTCCATCAGTATATGACCGTGTACAGTATTACATGGGATCCTATTACAACAAATCACTACCATTGTATGGAAGTACATTTTACAAAGCAATATATATAAATTATAAAACAACACGCAATTATGGACCATTTGCATCAATATTAATTAATCTCTATAATTTGAACCAACAACAATTAATGGAATGTTATACTAACAAGAAGGAATTGAAGGTGTTTAGTCCATATTGTAGAGATTATATTGATATAGCAATATTAAGTAAGGAGGGAACGGCGAATGTATTATCCTACATTGGTGATGGATTACCATTTGTTAGTGAGAAGTTGAGAGATTATCCATTGTTTGCTAAAGTTCGTCCGTTCTGTGATAGCAATCATCGGGACACCGTCAGTAATGCAACTAGTAGTATTGAATCATCTAATATAGAGTCCAAGGGATCATCCTGCAAACTACAACAGAATGTAGCACGTTCCATTGAAACTATACTACTACCCCTGAACAGACATCGTCATTATGGTATAGTCTCTTCAGTACCCGAGAATGATATACCATACGAACAAAAGATACCAAAGGCTGTATGGAGAGGACAGTATGGTAAACCAAGCAATAGAGATTCAGATTCAATGACTACAGATGATATCAAATATGCATTAGTATATCAACATTTAAACTCTACAATAGTTAATGCCAAGTATTCCAAACATATCAAAGATGCACCATCTCATCTCATTGGTCAATATCTTGATATGTCCCAACAATTGAAATATAAATATATTATATCAATAGAAGGCAATGATGTGAGCTCAGGCTTGAAATGGATGTTATTTTCAAATTCAATTGTATTGACACCATCATTTACTTGGGAAAGTTGGACAATGGAAGGCATGTTAAAGCCATTCGTACATTATATACCAATTAATAATGATATGAGTAATGTTGAGGAAATGATAGAATGGGCTGAATCACATCCCGAGGAGAGTAAGTTGATATCAGAACGAAGTACATTGTTTATATATGATTTATTATTCCATCCAAATGCAGCAGAGGATGAAATACGTATAATGATTGGTATTATGGAACGATTTGAGAATAATTTTGGTCATGATTTAACAAGGAGGCAGAAGAGTAGTCGTGAGAATAATCCCTTGTTGCAACATGTTCACTGGGATAAACATCCATTCGATCGTTCACAACGATTTCCATCAATTGATGAACGTGTCAAGTATGTCATGGGTAAATGGTATCATAACAACAACAACAGTACAATATCAATGACACGATCCAATCTACAAAAGATTTCATCACTGGAAAAGTTAAATAATAATATTGGAGATTACATCGCCTCGGGACATTTATTCATTGCAAATGGTGAACATATAAGTGAATGTGCCGCTACCAACTCTACCTATTCGCATGGGATACGGGAGTTATGTCAATCATCATTACCAGAGTTTGACGAACGAAATACTGCCGACTTGAAGTCTAATTCATTTCATCGATTGCAAGAGAGCGATGGATATCCAGAGTTGAAATTAGCAGAGGTATCATCATGGAGACATGATGAGAAGGGACTGAAGGAGTCTAAACGAGTATTATTAGATGATACTGTCAAATTATTATGTTACTTTGGTGATTGTTCACATGATGAAGAACATTATCCATACTTTGCACGACATCGACGAAGTGATGAGGCTATACTCTGGCCGTTTGGTATTGAAAGTAGTAGTGCAATTACCAAAACTACATATCTACAGTCATTAGATATACCATTTGATAAGAAACATCTATTATATATGACATTAGATGAAGTTATTAGAGAAGAAGATGAGGTATACGAGGTTGTTAACAAGGTACAAATCAAAACATTATTATCACATCGGTATATATTGGTATCAGATAGACAAGATAGAATCACTAATGATTTACTATGGTTGTTACTAAGTCAAAGTGTAGTGTTAATGTCAGCCGAACGGCAAACTACATCATGGTTGATGGAAGGATTACTTGAACCAAATGTACACTTTGTACCAGTTGTTGCTTCTGATCATTCCAATGTTACTGATACTATAAAATGGTGTAAAGATAATACCGAGGAGGTCAAGTTGATATCAGAACGGGCTACTTTGTTCGTATATGATACGCTATTTCATAGTACAGCAGAGAAGGAGAATGAAGAGGTCAAGTTTCAAGTAATGGAGCGATATTCGGAGTTGTTTGGCTAGCTATTTGGTATGATATCACCAACACTTACCATCAGCGAGTTCGAGTGTGATTCATTTTTCTTGAAAAAAACTTTCTCAAAATTAATCACATATCAAAAATCACACCGCATCGCTTACCACATATCGTGTATATACCTAATTAAATCCTTGGATAAATATATCAATCATCGGTAGTATCAATAAGAATCGAGCCATTATGGATGGCCATGATGAGAATACCATAGAGATGCTATCTCACTCGTAGAACAGGAGTTATTTGAAAAGGCTCAAGAAGTCCAGACAATAGAGAATAACATCTTCGCCTTGGAGGAGTCTTGTGCTCTGGTTCGACAGGCTGAAGGAACATTACGAGAAGTACGAGGGCTTGAAGAAAGTTCATCCCTGCTACTTTCCGCTTCTTCACCGTGTAATAACAATATACATAAGTCTCAATATGATTATCAAAATCAAAGTGATAATAGTGATGAAGATACCTCAGCAGATGAAAGTCACTTACCACAGCCCCAGCAAGATGGGTGGCGTGTTAAACTCTACAAACAGATCCCGGAGGGCAAGTGGAATGATTGTGGTACTGGAAAATTAACTAATTATTATGCTAGGCCAACACCAGAAGCTGCCATGTCATTAATACCGGAGAATGTGTTTAGAATTTTGGGCGAGCCAATGTTATGTGTGCGGAATGGAGATACTGTACTATTACGAACCCGTGTTTTATTACATGATTCGGCATATCAACGTGAAGTCTCGTTGCCGATTATTACATGGAAAGAAGGAACTAAGAACGTGTGCAGCATCTTAGCCTTGTCATTCCTAGATGAAGCAGGATGTGATGATACATTGGATTTTATAAAACATATTCATGATCGTGCAGGGAGGATATTGGAATCTATCTCACAATCGTCAACAATTGGTACAAATAGAGATCAAGCTGAACAGCAGCAAAGCGTATACAGTGACGATTCAGAGAACCGAGTTGAGGGCAATGATAATCAGCACTTGTTGACAGAGCACCGTGACAAAGATGGCGTTAAGGAAAGTGACACTGAATCAACTGTCCAAGATGAACAGCAAAGCTCACATATTGGTAGTGAAAATCAGCAGTTGATAGAGAACCGAGATGACGGCAGTGATAATCAGCACTTGTTGACAGAGCACTGTGATAAGGAGGATGATAATACCGAGATACCAAATGAATCAGTTCCAAATGAGCCAGAGAATGGAATACCCGAGCAAGAAGATGTTAGTGAGATGTTGACCAACCAGCATCAATCTGACAATGTATCCCAGTCGGTTGACTCAAATGCAGATACCGATCTTGACAAGGAAGTCATTGACCAAGGCGGCGTGGATAAGAGAGCCGGGGACGCTCTCAATGCTCATTCAAGATCAAGTGAAGACAATACCAAACAACAGAGCACTCCGATGACTCGATCAGTTACATGGACTGACGAAAAGTATGATTCTGATGAACAGGACTATGATTCTGAAGAGGAGAGTGATGATATTGAAGAATTGGAGAGCGAGGCAGTATTTGATAATTCAGCCAAAGCAAGTTCCAGAGATTCTTCTTTCATGACACTGGATAGAGACAGTCTCCCTGCCGCTAATAAGGATATAGAACCCACATCCTACTTCCAAGCACCACAAAAGGATTCAGTGTCGAGTGATTCAGAAGAGAGCGTATCCAAAAGCCCAAATCTGTCAAGGAGGAGCCCCAAGATACTGAAAGAGTTGGACAGGGAGACTCCGAAAGAAGAAGACTTTACGGTATCTCAATCCTCTCAGTCCAAACCATCTCGTACACCCAAAGAGCCTTTGCCCTCGTCATCAACAGATGAGAGTGATCTGGAGAGCAATGTTGATTACACAGGGGGTGGAGATAATCATTTGCCTACTGAGTGTTCATCACCCTTGCCTCACGCCGGGAATAGCCAACCTCATCCCGGTAACGGAGATGAATTAGTTAAAGAATACACGGATGTTGAGACTATTGTACCCAAACAAGTTTCATTGAGTCCGGATGAAGACCTCGGTCATGATAGAGAATCAAAAATGCAAGACGAAGATTCCTCATCGAAAGAAAACCTTTCTGCAAATGGTACCACTGGTTCTTCTGATCATGAATCAAGGCAGCATTCATTTCCCATTTCTAGTGGTGATGAAGGGCAGAGTAAGTGCAGATTAGTAAAGGAATCCAACCTCTCTCCAATCTCCTCAATCTTAAATGCTCCATCAAGATTTGCTCAGAAGAAACCCCCATCATCTTTACCTTCACTAGCTCAAGAGAATGAAAAGTCTGTTTGGCAGACTTCCTTGACAACAAAATCAAAGAAGAAGAGTAGCAAGAATAAGCGACGCAAGCCAGGGAGGCCTGGGTTATTAGCACCATCTCAAACGACGACAACAAGAAGCAGTAAAGGCCAGGAACATGATCATCTTAAGGAGTGTCAAGACAAGGAGAACCTTCATCAGAATGAATCTCTAGCCGCAGAGCAAGGTGGGATGTCCTCATCATTAGAGAAGAAACACTCAGGTATTGTTAATTCAACTAATGTGGACTCTAAAGCAGAAGAGAAGTCAGCGACGTGTATACAGCCTAAAAATACTGGTGAGATGTCTAACCGGCATCAATCTTCCGATAATGAATCCCATTCAGTCGCTTCAAATGCAAGCTCATCACTTACCAAGTTCAGTAAGAAAACACAACATACACGACAATGGCTTGGCGAGAAACGGCTTGGTAAGAAACATGTATCAATAGGGCCTCAACATCAAATTCAGAGTTTGCCCAGGGCCGGAAGTTATGTGCGTTCACTAAAACCTGCCAGAGTTAATGCCCAAGTTGCATTGAGTCCTCGTCATGGCGTGCACTCCAAAGAAGCCTCTCTTCAAGGGGACAGAGAAAACTTGCCACCTTCTAGGAAACGACTGTCACCTCCTTTGGATACGTCTCTGATTGAAACGAGGAAGACGAAGAAGGCAGTATTTGATAATTCAGCCAAAGCAAGTGAAATAGCCGTCCACGCCCGAGTTTCATTGAGTCCTCGACATGGCATAAACTCTGATGATATTGAAAACTGGCCACCTTCTAAATCAGAGAATAGTAAACGGCATAGATCTACTTCTGATATCTCTCCGAATACAATGAAGAAGAAGATGAAGAAGCTAGAAGAGAAGGTTACCGAATTGCAACAGGAGAACGATGACCTTCGGAAAGAAGTTGAATGTCCATATTGCTTATCATTGGAAGAGAGATATGTACTTAGCTGTGGACATAGAATCTGCTTTAATTGTTATCATGTTCGTATCGAAGACCCTACCCGGTGTCCAACATGTTCCAGATTGTTGAAAAAGCCTTTCTTAAAAAAGTTGTACTAGTCTACATGAAGAGGATCTAGGCGGCTATAGACCTGGCAAATAGGAGTAATCAGAGAGTAACCTTAATAACTCTCATATTTCTCACAACTTTATACAGATGAGTTAGACTATGTTCTACTACCAGATTGTTGTTTCCTAAGTTACATATTTCACAAAGTGCCTAAAGAGTCATACCATATTGATCCTCTTCGAGTTTGATGACAACCCGAGTGGGAATGCGGATACTTCGTTTGCAATTCATAATCATCGTTTTGAGCTCAGAAGTATACATTCTCAACCTAGCATCATCTTCCATCTGCTTGGCATTGGCTAATTTAGCTGTAATGGCATCAAAGTAGTCTAATTGCTGTTGAATATGCGTACAGTCGACAACTGATGCATCGAAGCCTTCCAACTCTGACGTTGTGTCAAACCACTTTTGCAAATGTGTATAGAAGTCAACTACTTCTTCTGATTCTTTTCCTTGCACAGCACTGGCCAGTTTGTAGAGAACCTTCTCATAGAGTTGATAGAATATTGGGCGGATATCATGTTGTTGGGGAGATACTACTTCTTCTTCTTTATTTCTTGTATCCATATCATGAATTAGTTGAGGCGAGTCATCTAGACTAATGTTATCGTTGTTATTACCATCATCATCATCACTGGCATTGCTATCCAATGCATATAGAAGGGGTATGCTGCTGGACTTCTTCTTTTTAACAGTAACAGATGCAGTAGTATTATCAAGTTCCTTCCTCTTTCTCGTAACTATATTAACAAGATCGTCACAATCAACTCTTTGAAATGGTTTCTTGGTACTATCATCGTGTAACATCTGCAAAGGTTTAGTATCAGTTTTAGGTTGATCACGTAAAGTTTGGGATGTCTTTGCCCATGCCTTTTTATCACCAATGTCAACATAGAATTGAGTTGTCAAGGTCGTGTCATCAGACTCCTTGAGGAATCTCCCTCCATTGGCACGAATTTGAGCAACAATTTCTTTCGATATACATAACTTTTTAAACTTTTCAGCGTCCGCATACTCTTTCTTTCTTGATGATACTAATTCTCGAAACTTTACATTCCCAATATGATTTTGTATACCCGATCCTCGTCCACTGATAACATCCAATGAAGTTGGGGTAGTGATGTATTGCCTGTTCATATCATTATGTTGTAGTTGATTCATGTTCATGTGTTTTTGATAGTATGTTATGGTATATGTATATAGTTACAATGATGTTGGTATAGAAATAAGAGTTATAATGATATTAATATGGTGATGGACTTAACATAACTGTGAACAATGGCAGTCAACTGTGAACTCATATATGTGATCTTGCATGTCTATTATTTGAAAGCTCTTTCTCTCTAGAGGCCGATCGAAGCAGCAGTCAACCTACACCCTTCTTCCTCCTCTATCAACTCAAGTACTATATTCACATATTCTAAGGTATTAGGTTGCAATAGCGAGGAAGACAATACCATTGACCAGCCTGTGAGAGCAGCCTAATCAAGAGGTGCATACGTTACTCGCCTTTTTACGTGCGCAAAGCGGGGTTTCTATGGTGGCCTCACGCAAAAATGAACGTAAAGTGACGAGTGTACAATTCGTCTACACAAATTGGTCGATTCCTATGTAGATTTCGCTGGTGTGACAAATATACTCAATCATTTTACGTGCAAATTCACGTTAAAAGAACATCTTAGAACAAATCTCATGCACAGAAAAAGGTGA
>Ga0214477_100354_pt1 | contig 32321 bp, 37 predicted proteins | sample M1_20Mar14CPVII9_FD_165058 | JGI IMG/M metagenome (GOLD analysis project Ga0214477, IMG submission 165058) | Marine eukaryotic communities from Monterey Bay, California, United States - M1_20Mar14CPVII9sort6BwellC16 | ecosystem: Environmental > Aquatic > Marine > Unclassified | place: USA... | reverse complement strand
CGGGGATGCCAAATTAGCATATCACCCGGCATGGTACGGAACTCTAGTAATTCATTCTTATAATTTTCTAATCCCTTACCTTCAATATCAACAAAGACTGCCTGTTCATCAACGACGGTATTACGATGTGATCCCTTGAGGTATACCGGTGCACCATACTCAGCGGGTGTTTCATCCATGGTAATCCAGAACCGTATTCCCTCATCCCATGTAATTGGACCATTTTGATTATCTTGATGCCATTTAAATCCCTTGTTAGGGTTGACCATTAACAAGTCGGTACTGACACGTATCTCATCAGTCTTACCACATTGCGCTAATACATTCCCCATAGCCGAGTGATAATAGAAGTCAGCAAATGCTTTATTCGTTTGCCATATATTACGTTGGATGTAATCATATAACTTGGATGCAGTACCAGCGAATGCCCAAAAGTGTGGATTAGATACCTGATGAGATGTCGCTGATCGTAAGTATTCTACCCACTCTTCATCGAATACTCCTTTGATGTGGACAACACCATCACGTTCCAATGTATCAATCTGTTCTTGTGTTATTTCATATAATTCAGGGGCCGTAACACGAGTCTCAATACCATGCGGTAATGCCAACTCCGGATCTTGTAATCCAAAGTTATATTCCCATAAGTTTGGCTCCTTTAGTATCTTCCGTCGTTGTCCTTCTACCTTTTCTGCTACTGCTTGTTTAATTGATTTGGGGGGTTCAGAGTCTCGTTTCTTTTTATTCTCTTGTATCCGCCCGACACCATCGACGGCTGCATCCATGAAGAAGTTGGTTGAATCCTTATCTTCAATCACTTTGGTGGTATCCTCAACATCTGATGATACTACCGACGACGAACCAGGTAAAGTTTGAGCAGCTTGAAATGATGAGGATGCTAATTCTGTTCTTTGTCTACTACTACTGCTACTGCTTGGTGTAGTAAAGGCTTCACCATTAGATGCCAATAAAAGTAGTAATGTCGTCAATGCAAATTTCATCATTTTTCTAGATATGTTATCGGTATAATGTATAGGTAATATTGCAATACTACCACTGTACAAACTACTGAATGATTCTCTAGATTATATACTGAATCTCTCGTATCGAATTGCAATGCTATTGATATTGAAGTACATACAGTGGAAGAAACATGCAGATGGGTTGTAGTGTGTGCTCTTGTTGTCGCGATGAAAAATTTCAAACCTTCAAGGATACCAATCTACATTGGATATATAATCACAATATATGTCCGCAACACGTTTTGTGTCCAAAGATATTCTTGAAGAGATCTTTGGATACCGACCATTTGTTCACCCCTCTTTTGTTGTGATCATTGACACGCTTAGTGCTCATAATATCTCTATCTGATATCTCATATACAACTCCATACAACAATTAATCATGAAGTCTGCCATCTTAGCCGCTACTATTGCCTCCGCCGCTGGTAAGTTGTACTATGTTTATATGATTTCAGTCCGTGAAGTTTTGGTGATTGATTGACTACTCGACATCAAACATATCAATGACAACTTCAACCTTTGATTGATTGCAATTGCAAACACTGTACTAACTTGTATTTACTTCTCTTTTATCTTAATACAAACTTGTGAAATAAAGCTTTCGCTCCGGCCCCTGTTGCCAAGACCACCTCGGCCATCAACGCCTTCGAGGGTAAGTTTATATGTTTGTATCTTCATTGATATTGCAATTGCAAAAGATTGACACATATCTTTATGTCATTTCAATTATATATAACTCATATCATATGTTCATATCTTATACATCATACAATCTTCATATAACAATAGGTGAGCTTGGTGCCCAGCCTCCTCTTGGATTCTTTGATCCTCTAGGACTTTTGGATGATGCCGACCAAGATCGTTTCGACCGTCTTCGTTACGTTGAGGTTAAGCACGGACGTATCGCCCAGCTTGCCTTCCTTGGACAGGTTGTCACCCGTGCCGGAATCCACCTTGGAGGTAACATCTTCATGGATGGTACCCAATTCTCTGACATTGGAGATGGATACGCCGGCTTCGCCTCCCTTGGATCCAAGTCAATTGCCCAAATTGTTCTATTCGTTGGTATCCTTGAGTTAGGTGTTATGAAGGACAGTGCCAACGGAGCCGCCCCAGGTGACTTCCCAGGTGATTTCCGTAACGGTTCCCTTGACTTCGGATGGGACACCTTCGATGAAGAGACCAAGCTTTCCAAGCGTGCTATTGAGTTAAACAATGGCCGTGCCGCCATGATGGGAATCCTTGGTAAGTGTCGTGATCTTTCCTTTCCATCCCCCCTCTCCTCCTTAGTAGTTGTATGTCTAACCCATCCCACCTCTTCTCTCTACTTAAATCTACTCCAGGTCTTATGGTACACGAACAATTAGGAACTGATCTTCCAATCATCGGACAGCTATAAATATGTTTGAGCTGTACTGCTACAACTAATCAAGTCTCTTTCTTCTTCTTGATATGATAGATATTAAGAGTACTCTTGTATCAGAGGATGTGATGGACAGTGTTCATACTTAATTGTTAATAACATCATCATTAATCTTCGACTTTAAGAGTTCTATATATAAGTACTAGCTAGTTTATTGTATCTACTCTTGACGTGATAGATCTAATATGATACTCGTCCTATACTCAATATTCAGTCTTTTCTATTGAGGTGGTGCTTCGCTCCCTCTCCTTGGCCTAGTATGCAGGACCCAACCATTCTTAAGACAACATTCTAATTGGATCTATTTCTAGGTCTAGCTCTTGATTCTATTATACTACGAGTCTGTGGCGTCATATCCAAACCTAGACGGTAGTCTGCTAGATAACGTGCATATAACGACACTACTTAAAGGCGTGCGACCAAGAGATAAGGATAGTGCTGGGCCCGTGACTACAGCATTGAAAAAATCTTTTTTCTTGAATTTTGGGAGGTCAAATTGAAGCATCGAGGAGACAATATATTAGCGCCCATCTTATGCACATCTACTATGTTGTGTACTTGAATTCCCTACGGCATCATACGACGTGTGCTTCTTTTTCTTTATCTACCATCTGATCATCTTGAACTTGAAGATTGCATCTTTGATCATGATTGCAAATCAATCCAAAGATCCGATCATCGATGCTCATAAATTCACATCTTGTGTATCTACCAAACCAACTATCCCTCTACAATCATGAAGCTTGTTATCGCTACTCTCCTTGCCGGCTCTGCCGCTGCTTTTGCCCCTGCCCAGGTTGGAAAGGCCACCACCGCTCTTAACGGTGATGGTAAGTGTTTGTTATTGCAATGCAATGATAATATTATGATATGCACAAAAAAGTATCATCGACTCTCAATCAATATGTCTCTCGATATCTCTCTCACTTTATTTGCAGCCCGTTCCCCTGATGGTCTTGGTGTCGACCCTGGTCCATTGGATCTATTTGATCCTCTTGGACTTATGGAAGATACTGATGGTTTCGCCCGTCGTCGTGCTGTTGAGATCAAGCACGGCCGTATTGCCATGGCTGCCTTCATCGGTATGATGGTTCAGGAACTTGGAATTACCTTCCCTGGATCACTTGACCTTGCCGGAGATGTTCCATTCAGCTCCGTTCTTGATGATGGTATGGGTTTCGCCGCCTTATCTCACGTCCCTGCCTTCGGACTTGCCCAAATCCTCTTGTTCGGAGGACTTGCCGAGACTGTTGCCATGCCCGCTGGACAATACACTGGTGGTCCACAGAACTTGCCTGCTGGATACGATGGATCTCCTCCTTTCATCCCAGGTGGTTACCCCGGTCAGATTGAGGACGTAGACGCTCGTGACAGAGCCCTCAACGTCGAGATCCAGAACGGACGTGGTGCCATGCTTGGAGTTACTGGTTGCATGATGCATTCTATGCTTGACTCTTGTGACCACCACTTCTTCTACCCCATCACCCACAACTAAGCATCTTCCTTCTGAGGTTGTTGCTGTGAGGTGAGCTCGGGTATCTTTGTCCGGGCTTTAATGGGAAGCTCTACAGTCTTTAAGTATTGATTGTATTGAGTAATGATCATGTATGTTAGAACTTTGTAACCTAAATATATACTTGATTCATTTATAGTAGATACTCGTATACTCCTAACTATGAACCATGATATATTGTAGCAGAATGAACATTCCATCAAACATATCTATTCCAACTCTCCTCGTCTGATCATAGAACATATGCTACTGTATTATAAACACAAAGGCAACTCTTTGCAACAACTCCTCTTATTACTTATGAACTACATCCATACTGTGCATCAAAAGGAAAGTATATCAAGTATACTTGGTTCATGTATTCGTATAGAACCTTCTATAATTTACATATGCGATAGACTCTATCATATCTAGAACTGCTAGTGTATTATGAAACAAAGGCAATCGTTTACGACAACTCTTCTTATTACTTATGAACTACATACTGTGCATGAAAACAAAAGTATATCAATACTTTTACATAGGAAAGGCTCCACTTGCTTGCACCTGTTCTGGAATCTCATCTACCCAAAAGTCTGGTATGGCAAAGATGCCAGTATCACCAGCAATTAGAGATCCTGGAAGGTGAGAGAAACCAGGCCATGTAGGGAACCATCCGTGATAGAAGTGATACAATGTAAAGTAGTCGGCAGCTCCGATCAAGCCGAGGAGAATTACCAATGCAGTTATACCAAGTGTCTTATTCTTTTTGAGATCTGCCTCCAATTGACTCACATCTTTGTAAGCAGCTAGTCTTTCAGCGGCCACTCTAGGATGCACCTGATTCTTGGTAATACCCAAAGCCATGCCGTCGAATACTGCTCTAACAGCCATAGGTTGTACGTCGGGGTTTGCTTGGGCTAGACTTTCATACCTAAGATACCCTGTGATGAAGAATAAAACAATTTGCATTGTAAGAAGAACGATACACCAAGAAGTCTAATGCCAATAGAAAACAGCTCTTCTATTCTAGACTTACCTGGGATTTGATTTTCAATTGGAAATGATTCAATAATCTCGGGAATCGTCATATTGTTGCTAATGATCTTCTTTACATCATTCTCATAAATCGCTTCTGGGTATCCTAGTAAATTCATCTCCTACTCGTTGTACATGGCAAAAGTGTATAATATGTGTTAGAGATATATTTTATGATATATTATATGTAAATAAAGAATGTATTTAAACAAATATACTTACTCTTCCACCTAGAGGTGTGCCTGATCCAATTAAACTTTGAGTATCCCAATAACTAGCCCATGTTTTTGGAATTACAACTCTCCCCATTGCAGCGCTACCGGTAGCACCAAACAAGCACAAGAAGAAGGCAGTACGGCTGACAGTCATATCATATACGTCAATGAGTGATGTATCGATTGCATTTAACTCCATCGAGTTTGTTTTGGTAGCTCGTATTGATGGAGGAGAAAAGGCATTGACTGTCGCCAAAGTTGTTGAAAGAAGGAGTGAAAGGGTGAGAAGTTGCATGATATTTTATTGAAATATTGAGGGAGAGGAAGGACGATGTAATGATATGCTAATAATCAAAGAAATAGTGCAGCACTTCGAGATAATGAGAGGCGCCAGCATAGGAGAACAAATCACCATCATTGTTGAAATTGAAGAAATGAAGATACTTTGAAGATACTTTTGACCAATAATTTGTCTCATATCTCCGTATCGTAGGCCTAATAATCGTACTTGGCTGATGAATCCTCCTTCTAAATACTCTTGATTCTTTAGCGAGCTTGGCTTGATTGGTAGTTGTCTTCATATCTCCATTCATTATAGGGTTCAGTAGACAATTCATTATGCAGTGTCCTCCGAGAAGAAGTAATATTGGATACTTTTCTTCTCAGTCTAGGTTTTTATGACCCTCTGCTTACTAGCAAATCACCAAAGATCAGCTCCTCTCCTCCCAATTTGGAGAAACTACCCTACTTCCCACAATCATTCAATACTTCAATCATTTTATAGTCACATATCATAATCATCATTACTCTTGTCGTCTACTCCAATGATAAAAACGATGTAATACTAAACCAGCTGCAACACTAACATTCAAAGATGCCGTGCCTCCACCATATTGTGAAATACGTATAAACCCATCACAAACTGACATTTGTTTCGTCGTCATACCTGACCCTTCATTCCCCATCATGAATGCAGTTGATCCAATGAATGGTTCTGTTTCTAAATTGATGGATGATTTATCAATTTCAACGCCTAATACTTGTATTGGTGTTGGTGATGTTTGAATACTTTTGATGTGTGCTATACATTCTTCTAACTTGTCAAATTTTATTATCTTTAATTTTTCATTTCGTATATGATCTTGTATTGTTGGTGGTATATCTGTAGTTGTTTTTGTTATTATTCCATCTTCTTCTTCATCTATTGAATCAATGAGATCAAAGTTAAAGGCACGCTGACCTACAACAAATATTGTAGTGATACCATATGCAACTGCAAGTTGTAGTAGATTCTTGATATTCTGACGTTTGGATATATTAGTTATGATTAGGTAGGATGTGGGATGTACTACTTTGCATTGTTGTTGATGATGGGTACTTTCTGCTTGTTTAGACATTGTTGATGTTTTGAGGTGAATGTATCTTTTTACTCAAATCAACACTACGCCGCCGCTATCAGTAAGGCGACCAATGTACAGTATAAACCTTCTTCTTTGATTATCCTAACAGCGAACTATTCCTTTTGCAATACCTCTTATATCATATCAATCAATCACGGCGGTCCACTCATTTTTCATTATATCCTAGCCTCTCATAAAAAGATACCATACGATATCTTTCTACTACATAGCTTGTGCATGTATGTGGTGATACTTTGCTTATAATATTGGCAACGGCACATTAGTTCAGCTGGAGATATCATAATATTGCTGCATTGCCCTCCTCTATTGGTGTCGGCAATAGGTGTATCATAAAAACAATTAGTATGGCCGAAGCGGATTGCAATGCCGCTGCTAGCAGTAGCGGTGAATGCACCACATCATCATCTACAACAACACCAATATCACTCGGGGTAGTATCAATACGTGAATATCTCCTTCAAACATTAACCACAACACCCTTTGTTACATACTCTGTTACTAAAATTAATATAGTGGCTACATTCTTGGGTATACCCATGCGATCAGCGGTAACACCAGAAGAATTTGTATTAAGTTCAACTGCTGTTTTAGTTACATTATTGGGATATTATATATTATTTGGTAAACGACATAGAAGGAAGAGGAAGGTGTTAGCTGAAGAGTTGGTTGCTGCACAACGTCAGGTATGTTTGTAGTTTGTTTGTATGTCTATTGCCCCCATATTAAATTTTCCACTAATATATGCAAATACTCATCACAAATATATACATATACTATTTCATATAATAGGTACATGTACTAGAAGAGAAACTACTAATAGCCAAACGTGAGGATATAATCGCCACAACACCCAATCGACGACAATCTTCTGAGAAACGTGAGATACGTATATTCATGGATGGTGCCTTCGACGTTATGCACTATGGACATATGAATGCCTTCCGATTAGGTAAATCACTCGGTACATATCTAATCGTTGGTGTTAACTCTGACGAATCAATAACTAAATGTAAAGGTCCTCCATTAATGAATGACAAAGAACGACTAACAATGGTCGAGGGATGTAAATTTGTGAATGACGTTGTACCGAATTGTCCATATATTATGACATCGGAATATTTAGATTATATATTCACGACATATGATGTTGATTATGTAGTACATGGTGATGATCCATGTATTGTGGACGGAAAAGATGTCTATGCCTCTGCTAAACGAAGAGGACGGTATAGAAGTATCCCACGTACCGAGGGAGTTAGCACAACTGATATTGTTGGTAGAATGTTATTAATGACAAAGGAACATCATTTACGTAAGAGTAAAAGTACTTCTGGTGGTACTACGAATCCAAATGATTCCGATTCGGATAATGAAATACACAATGAAGAGAATACTGGTGATGGTGATGATATATCAGTAATGACAGCGGCAAATTTAACTGTCGATTCGCATGCTTCATTGGGAGTGCCACTTGGTCATCATTCCAAGTTTTTAACAACAAGTATGATGCTACGGTTGTTTAGTGCCGGTGTGAAACATCCCGAGGATGGGATGAGAGTAATTTATGTTGATGGTGCTTGGGATATGTTCCATTGTGGACATGTTGATTTCTTGAAGGAGGCCAAAAAGGTGAGTATTATTGAAGTGCATGTTTATATTGCTTTTTGAACACTCCTTCTTTTACTCATACACATAATCTTGCCCTTGATCTGCAATCAAAAACAGAGAGGCGATTATCTAATTGTTGGAATCCATGGAGACTCGGTAGTTAACAAACGTCGGGGTGGTAACTTACCACTCATGAACTTGCATGAACGTGTATTAAGTGTACTCGGTTGCAAATATATGGATGATGTTCTCATTGATGCACCATTAGATATTAGTCCGGATATGATTGCATCACTTAAGATTACTGAGGTTGTTCATGGTACCGAGAGTGACGGTTATTCAGATGGAGAAGAGTCTGAGGACAGATACAGGTTTCCAAAGGAAATGGGTTTGTTCGCAACAATCCAAAGCCCAAATGATTTCAAATTGGACAATATCCTATCACGTATCCAAAAGAAACAAGATCACTTCAAGGCCAAGATTGATAAGAAGAAGAAGGCTGAGCGTGAATGGTTTGACAACAAACATTATCAAAATGGTGGTGCTAATGGGGTTAAGAAGTGATATTAATGGGTGCCGTTTGATTAGCTAGATCTCTGTCTAAAATAGAAAGTAATCTGTAGGATATTGAGACTTAGGCATTCAATATAATGCGGTTCTATGATTTAATTGAATAATTGTGTGTAGAATAGACTTCACAGGCCAAACACCCCTAGACAAAAACAGTTCCATTTCTTTCTTCTCAATACTCATCTCGTCCAATACACTCTCTTTTCTACCCAATACACAACAGAACACAATGTTTACTCATCATCACTATCATCGTCATCATACAAATCAGGATCATAAACACCGGGTAATAATCCATTAACCTTTAATGCAATAGCTTTAACAATTGCCGATCGATGTGCTGAAATTCCTTTGTCTTGTAACCAAAACCAAAACTTTTCACAATGTTCCATTGATTCAACTTTGTTATCGTCTGAGTCTGGACCTTTTAGCATAAGAAACTTTTGATATTGTGTGATGTATATGTTGTTATTATCCAAAAATAGAGTATAAATAATATAAGAACAATATACCAAGCCAATCTACACAATCACATGCACCATAAACATTTTAACAAAATTTCAATACTCACCTTTCCAATTAATTGATACGTATTAGTAACTTTCTCATCACCATCACCAGTAGCCAACTTCTTACCGGCCGCTGGTCCAATACCTGGTACGTCTGTAATATCTCCCGTGACAGTACCACCTGTGTATATTAATTAATTGGTACACAAATTGTTAGTTGAGAACTCGAATTTAATGTGAAGTTGTGTTACAATATAATATATAGAATATACTCACGGATGAAATCCATCATTGTGTCATCATTGACACGAGATCTTTTAGGATCATACCCCTGTGCGTTTGCCTGTGTGTATATTATAATGGTAGGATAAATAGAGACAAGTTTGAGTTGTTGTTTGAGTAAAGATTGTGGTGCATATGATATGTGCAAAAATTAATCCCTAGACTTTTGATGCATGCCGCCACCCAAATCCAACAATACCAAATCAATTACACATTCTTCTGCCCTATTATATAATACTTACCATTGTTGTTTTGTTAGAATGCTGATAGCCACTGCACCACTTCGTTTTTGTGTCGGTTGTTATGGCAGAGAGTGAGATAAATGGGATTTACTTGGACTCCCTATTAAGCTATTAAGGTAATTTTTAATTATTGTATTGTTGTACTGTTACATAGGTAGCGGAAGACGACGCAATAGGAATAACACATTAGAGTCTCGTATGTCAACACTACGCAGACGTAGACAAGCTGATTCGTCTGCGGACGATTCCGCCGGTGGAGGAGGCGGCGGCGGGTACGTTAACTATATGTATAATACTGAGAAAATTTATCTTTTGCTCAACGAATACATAATATGTTCATATTGTACCTCTTACAACTCATCGGTCTCATTGCAACAAACATACTTGTATAGCACACAAATAACATCAGTATTATCTGATGATTCTACAAGTATGTCATTTTTGCAAAGAGATTCATCCGTCGATGAGATACCCCCCAATAATAACACGACACAACCCCAAGCAACAACAACAACAACAACAACAAGGACAGCATCACAAATAACAAAAGATGAAACCAAATCCACCAAAATCTTAACACGTATCTTCTCCGGATTAATAATGATATCAACTTTCATATTAATACTCCTCTCTGGACATGTCTATGTTTGTGCATTAGTATTTATATTAGAAATATTATTATTTAGAGAATTGGTAACGGTACGGTATAATATATACTTTAATCGGATTGATTCGACTATACCATTGTTCCGTACTACTCAGTGGTGTTGGTTCTTTACTAGTATTGTATATACATATTTAGAGTTTATTATTGAAATGTTGATTAAGAGTAATTACATGTTGCATACTCCAAGGTATTTGGAGTATGTTAAGTTATCACCAATCATTAGTTTTAGTTTATATACTGGGACATTTGTATTAACAATCGCTACAATGCAAACTGGACATATCAAATTTCAATTAAATCAATTATGTTGGACAATCGTTGTATTATGTCTGACAGTTGGACAGTTAAAATACATAATGCATAACATCTACAACGGATTAATATGGTTTACATTACCAATCTTATTAGTAATAACGAATGATATTATGGCATATGTTAGTGGGATGATGTGTGGACGTAAATTTATACATCGTAGCTTTGTGAAACTAAGTCCTAATAAGACTTGGGAGGGGTTTATTGGTGGTGGATTCTTTACTGTGATTGTTGGTTGGTATCTTTCACGATTTTTAAGTAAATGGACTTGGATGACTTGTCCTACTAATCAGGTTTCATTGCTGCCTGACAAATTGGAATGTGAGTATTCTGTTGTGTTTGTTGGGTCATATGTTTGTTCATTCAATCTCCCTTTGTCTCATACTGCATGCACTCCTCTTTGAACTCAACAACAGGCGAGGTTGAAAACATATTCAACGAGGCAACGACCTACTTTCCATCACAGTTCTTTGAGTTGTTTCCACAAGCTTTAATACGTCAATTAGGTCCTAACGTTGTTGAGATATGCAGTGTCGGTGGCAATATGGACAAATTGACAGCCTGTATATCTGGCGCCAAAGATCAAAGTCATCATCATTGGGAAATGGCATTAAGCATCGTACCGATACAGCTTCATGCCATCTCACTAAGTCTATTCGCTTCACTTGTTGCACCGTTTGGTGGATTCCTAGCAAGTGGTATCAAGCGTGCCTATGGTATAAAAGATTTTGATTCAATCATTCCAGGACATGGTGGATTAATGGATCGATTTGATTGTCAATTGATAATGGCTTTGGCTACTTGGGTACATTATAATACGTTCGTCAAGATTACCACCGTGAGTGTTAGTAAGCTACTGTATATGTACAAGCTGCTGGGTGAGGAAGAGAGAAAGGAGTTTTTAGATAAGATTGCTACAGAGATATCTTAAAACGGGCGGTAGCTGGGGCTTAAGGATGCAAATATGGAACATTTTATGTACAAAAGTTGGGCAGAGCAGTGTCTGAACAAAGTAAATATAAAGCTTACCCATCTAAATTACACAGACTTGACTATTAGTTATACAGAAAGAGTCTCGCATGGGCCACAATATATTTGCTACAGGGATATCCTCGCAGGCTCCAAGATCGTTGCAGCAGCACCCATTCACACAACCAAAACATACTAGATTGTCTACATTTGTCCACCTTCTTTTACATTCTTATACCAAAGGTGATGTGCCCATTTGCTATCTTTGACTTTATCCACAGCTACACCTCCCTTTTCCATTGCCCACTGCCCACCTTGACCAACCTCCTTTGCCACCAAATGTCCACCTTGCACAGCCTTCTTTTTCACAAGATCATATTTCTCATTAACTGATAGTAACAACTTCTTGGCCTCTTCTTTACCCTTTTTAACTTCGTCTTCGGCATTACTCACTAATAATGTTAATGTAGATAGAGCTTTTCCCTCCCAACTTTTTGAATCGATACTGTCAACACCACTGCAAAGATCATGCTACCGCCCCTCCTACAGCTGCACCCACTGGTACAACTCCGAAACCAGTTTCTGACATTGTGATGGACTGAAGCTTTGCAAATGTAATGTAGATCCAGCCCTAACAAGAGGAAAAGTGGATTGCCACCAAGCCGCCGTGGATCCGGCTTCTACTCCAATTGAAGCAAACCCAATCACATTGAGAAGCATGCCTGCAAGTGTTTCAGCAGCAGCTATGGCCACTCCTCCTACTATCAAACCTCCAGTAACGAGGACCACAGCACATTCTGTTGACACTTGAACTTGAACCTCATCTATTTCCGGCTCTTGATATTCCACCTCTACATCAGCATCGGCAACAACTACTGGATGCTGCAATAATTCCGACACAATAACGAGTACAAGTAATCGGTAGAAGGACTTCATGATATCTTTCTATCAACTTCCTCACCAAATGAGAGTAGATCTAAGATGGGCAGACAGACGCTCATCACTGAAAATTTCAGGTGAAGTTCACCCTCTTTCACCCCTCAAGTAGAGATATCCAATGGACAACTCAACCACATGCGTCTTAGCCTTCTGTTTCTCGTTATATCAATGTCTAGTATCATTGGGTTTATTCCAACTCAACCATTAAAAGGGTTCAATCTCCAACTTGCCATCTCCAACTTGTAGGCCAGTCAAGCTGATCTCGACAACCTATGCAAATCAAATGAATCCTAACAACACGATGCATATTGGGACTCTCGTGATAATGATGATTACGATCAAGCTGATCTTGATAACCATTCGAATCAGATGAACCCTAACAATGATGCGTACGATGATAACCATGCATCAAATGAACCCCAAAACGATGCTTACTGGAGCTCTCGCGGACATTGAGACAAGTCTCCAGGGTGTCAGTATTGTAATATGGTTCTGTAAAGTATATGGATAATGATATGTAAAGCCTTTAAAGATAGTTGCAACATCGTAACACTACAACCTATAAACTCTTAGCAAAATCACCTCCACCTAATGAGCTATGCATTTCTACATATCTCTTATTAATCTTCCCATTCATACCATACTCTGTAGTTGTACACGAACTTACAATAATCATTATTGACACAATAAATACTATTCCAAACATTACCAATAATCCCAATTGTACGTCTACATCCGCCTCCTCTATCCAAATATATTCTACTGTAAAGCTCTTCTTGTTTGTAATTGGAGATTGATACTTCGTTTCACGATGTACTGCATGTATATTGCCATCACTTCCTGAATATACTATTGTTATGATTAAACTTTGTAACATCTTTTCATTATACTGCTTTGGATTGTAAACATCTAGCCATGGTATATTATGGAAGCCCTCATCAAAGGCAATGGATAGTCGGAGGTGTTCTGCTATTTCACTTGTTCTCCTATTATTCTGACGTGATGGTTTGTTATCCTCTGCTAATCTTATATCATCATCGTTGAGTAATGTAGATATATCAAATCTTGTCTTTGTTGATACACCAAATCGAGGTAAATGATGTCTATATGCTTCTAATGTTGATGAGCCTTTAGATGCTGTATGTGTTTTAAGTAAGATTCCGACGGCATCACCTTGACGATATGCATATGAACTTCTAATTGAGATCAAGATTAGTAGGAGTATAACTCCGATAATATTAATGCTGATCATTGTATACGAGATGATTATGAAAACAACTATGTAGCAGTATGTAGTCTAAAGGATACCGTATCTTTTCCTGACAAAAAGCTTGTAGGGTCGGAATACCTACAATGTGTTTGATATAGGTCCCTTGTAATGATGAGAGCTTTATCACTTCCAATAATCTTTATATCAATGTCAACTCTACTCTTTGGGCATAATTTGATATATCCATCTTCATCATTAATCGATAATAGCACCGATACTTGTGATCTTAATAGATATGAACAATTCTATCTTCATTTTCAAGTATCAATTGCAACTACATCTTTCATATTATCAACATTTATACGTACAATGATTTTATCACCATTGATGTTCATAGAACGACGATATCAGTCAGGTATTATACTTGCTAGTATTATAACAAGAATGAATGATATGTTAGATTATATAGAATTATTATATGTACATGAAGTTTGGGAAGATGTTGCAAATCAGACTGGTGTATTGACTTCCTCTTCTTCTTCAAAGTCGAATCAAGTTCCAGAAATTGATCTGAACATGTCAGTTCCATGTCAAAATGTACAGACATATCTATTGCAAGAGTACACCAATAATATAGATTATGATAGAGAAGATTCATGTCGGTTGAGAGATGTCATCACTCAACAACTTATGATCAAGTATGTCAAAAAAGTATATGATGAGGAGTTCGATTTGTCATCTCATCCTATCATCTTACGGAATGTATGGTCATCTGAATCATTGAATAGTAGTGAACGACGTCTAACTCCCAAAGGAATTCTCAATGACAAGGAGCTCGCGAATGTTTTATTACCAAATTACTTTTCAGATGCAACCAAAGCCAAATTACTTTTCAGATGCAACCAAAGCTGGATACAACGCACTTGTACCTGATATTACAAATCAGACATCATTATCACAGTTTGTACGAGGAATACAATCAGGGGAGATGCCCAGAGCCAAGATTGGTACCCAAGTTATCATTGAGCAGATACCAGAGCTGAGAGATGAGATCATACCACAATCATTAGCTTTTGAGTTGTTCAATTGGAACACCTACCTAGAGGATATCAAGGATAGCCTAAAGAAGTGGACTGGTGAGTGGATGGAAAAGATCTTACTGCCCATGTCTTACTTTCCTATCTTTATAGCAAGCAATCATCAGTCTGACTCGACAGAGACACATCCACGAACTGATTTACATATGGAACCGATCGGCAACATTGCTTCTCAGTTGCATGGTACTCGTCAATGGATACTAGTACCAACCAAATGGAGTGCAATACTAAGACCGACAGTTTCAAAGCATAGAGGATATTTTTATGCTAATATAGAACCAAGTCGGCTGAATGGACGATTAAGCAAGGTACCTGTGGTATACAACTGCACAACAAGAAGAGGTGATATTCTTTGGATACCGCCTTGGATGTGGCATCGTGTTGATTATAATGACGAGGCTGAAACAGCCGAAGACAAGCTATCGATTGGGGCATCTATATTCCACTTCTTCCCTACTTTATTTGTGAAGACCAATCCTTTGTTTAGTTGGCTTATCTTGCCTCTACTGATACAAGAAATACTCGGCTTTAATGTTGAATGATCATAAGTTGGATAAACATATTAAGATCCAAACATATTTCATTTAAGTACAGTTTAAACCGAATTGGCACCAAATATCTATTGGACTAAGCATTGACACAAAACCTTGAAACAAATACAGCGACATCTCCCAGCAAATCTTTCATCTCATCATCACAGTCACTTCTCCATCAAGCCTACACATGTCAGTAATCAGCTATCAGAATATATAAATATCCTTCGACTCTTAAACTGAGTCCAGCACAGATATATGATTGAAATGGCGTGCATAATCAACCACCAAAAGACTAGGACTCTCATATCACTTCTAATATCCACATTATCCATCTCGAAAAACCTTAAGATTCCATTACCGTCAGGTGTAAAATCTGCTATGCCAGTGTTGTTCCCAAGCATTTTGTCAGCAGCATCACTACTCATTAGCTGATCAATACCGCCATATTTATTGTCGATTGTGTCCATGGCTTCATCACCTTTATTCCCCATATCAAATGTCACATTATGAAACTCTTCATACATCATGCTTCTAAACCCATATGTCATGAAGGGAATGTAATACAACCATCCCAACCCATTGGGGAACTGCGATGGTGCAACCAAGAAGCCCATAAACATTGCAAATACACCAAACAAGCCACTGGCAATACAGATTGCACTAATCAACTCGGGAGATATATGAGCAACAAACATTGACGTTGCATCAGCACAAAGGAATGTAAGGAAGAGCAAAAACCAATAATGAACTCCTCCTGTCAAGCCTGTCATCGGTAGTATAATGACCGTAACAAGGACTGAAAGGATGAGACAAACAGGGATTCCCGCTAGTGTTTGACTAGCGTGATACAAAGCTGGATGGTAGAGGTGATTCCGTACTTCTTTCTCTACAATAGCCTTATCAAGCATTGCAAATGGTACTGCACAAACAGAGGACGACGTGAGTAATAGAAGAAGTATACAATTGAATGCAGCATGATAATGACTTACTAACTGCTACTGACATACTACTGCAAAACGCCATGATAAAGTAAAGCAAGGCAGTCCTTGATACGATGATAGAATGAGGAGTTTGTTTTTCAGTCAGATTAAAGAAGAGGATCCCAACCACAAGAGACTGCGAGATAGAGAGGTATGTGAGATGACGAGTACATTTCATTATTCACAAGATATGCTAATTGTCTTACCATGCCTGCATAGATGACTACTCGAAGCCCCAAAACTACCGGATTCTTAATAAGATTGACAAACGATCGTCTTGACAGTTCAATTGCATTCCTATACTTTCGGTTAGCGTACAACTCCATCTTGTTTGCAAACTTTTCAAGATTACCAGTGCTTGAATCTCTTCTAAAGACTGTAGATTTGGCCCCTTTCATTGTAGACATGCCAGATTGACGTATGGAATTAGATACCTCCATGTGTTTAAACTCTCTGAAACATCTAGACCACAACTCAAATGAATTGGCCGTGGCAGGACTTTCACTAAGAGCAGTTGAGTCATCCGCAGTGGGAGTTTTGGATAATACTTCGATGAAATGATCAGCTGGATTGTACATCATTGGAACTGGATGACCGTACGACGAGAAGAAGTCATTCATATTTTTTCGAGCCCCTTGATACATCAAACGTCCTTCGGCAAGTAGAACGACTTAGAAAAACAGAGATATGGTCAGGTGTGTATGAGTAAGTATCATGCACAGGCAAAAAGACTTAAGATATGACACATCCTTACCATTATCAATCACCTCCCAGATCTGAGAAGAAGGCTGATGAATAGTAACAATCACTCTACGCCTCCTTCCGGTAATTGGATCTGTTCCACGTGCATAACTGTGCAAATACTCCATTAAAGCAAGTGCCGACTCTGAATCAAGGCCGGACTATTGGCAAGGAAATGAGAATGTTAGGATGGAAGGGGAGTGCAGGTATACAGAATAAAAGAAGTAAAAATACTAACCGTGGGTTCATCGAGAAACAAGTTCAAAGGGCTTGATAATGCCTCCAACGCTACTGATAAACGCCTCTTCTGTCCTCCTGATAATCCACGCTTGAACATACCACCCACAACTGTATTCCGTTGGTTAATTAAACCAACCTCTGATAGTATATTTGTTATAAGTTTATCAACATCTTGTGTTGGATTGTTGGTATTCGGATCCTGCGGTGGTGTACCATTCTCTCCCCACTCTTCATCATCATCATCACCGTTATCCTCACTGCTACTATTATTCTTTTTGGAAGAGCAGCAATCAAACAATGGCTTCATACCCGTAAGTCTAGCATAATGTTCCATATACATTTGACAAGTAAAGAATCCATGCAATCGATCATCTTGGGGGACATATGCGTCATCATCTGGTAATGCCACTTGCCCTGACGCATGTACACTATCCCCCAACATACCAGTTAAGAAATCCAATAGTGTAGTCTATAGTTAAATAGAATGAATGTGTATGAGATTTTAAACATAAGATATGCACATATCTCCAAAACAATTTAATTAATCCAATTCTAATCTCTTTATCACTTACCTTCCCAGCACCGGATGGTCCCATTAATGCCGTAACACACCCTTCGGGGAATTCAGCATGGAACGAGTGTAGTATAGTCTTAACATTCTTCGTTGGTTTACATTTCAATTTCCCCTGTCCTAACTTAGGCTTAGTCCGAACAAAATCAACATCGACATGTCCAGCATGTTTATTATTTTGTAATATATCGGAGGATGATTTCGATTGTAATCGGAGTGCCTTCTCGAGCTTTGTTTGTACATTGTATAAATCTTGTTTTAGATTGTTTACTGTTTGTGTTGCATTTGTGTACTCTGCTGTATTTGATACAGTACTGGATGTAGATTTTGTTAATGGTTGTAATTCTTCTTCTTTGGTACTACCGGTAGTACTGTTGTATATAGTTGTAGTTGCAAATCCTACAGCTTTACCTTTTGGAGAAGGATTGGTATTATCGTCCTTTGCAATTGTCGAATTAGTTTCGGTGGTGTTACTCTTTGTTGAACTCGCTAAAGGCGAGAATGGATTGCCCTCGAGAGTAGTACTATCAGTGGGCATGTTCTATATGCAGCGTTCTATATCCTATACTTCCTTATCCTTAGTGATAGGCGATAAGATTCTTCTGCTACTACTACTACACGTCGGCATGGGGTGGGGGGTGTCTTTAGTTTATTTAGGGTGCATAGGTTTGCTCACAAGGATAGTTGAGACAGATTGTTTTGGCGATAGAACGTAACTTCGTTCGATCTTCCGGAGATTGAGTGAAGAGTTTGAGATTAGTAGCGAGCAGAGTGAAGAGTTTGAGATTAGTAGCAACATAGCATTTGCATTGCCCAGTACAGAGCCGTCATATTACATTATTCAAAACATTATATAATACTTGCAATAGCCGTGCTGTATAATTTAATCGAGGAGTAAAATATCTGCAACATATTATCATTTATATACGTACAATATCTTTCTCACGATCACATCTATTTTCGATAATAGTATCTCATTATGTCAGCAAACTTTGGAGAGCTAGTACTCCTAATTGGAGATTATCATATACCCTCCCGGTCAACAAATATACCTGAACAATTCCAAAAGATGTTAGTTCCCAACAAAATGCAACATATCATATGTACGGGTAACATTGGTACTAAAGAAGAGTATGACAAGTTACGTAACTTGGTTGGTGGTAGTAGTACTTGTGTCCATTGTGTTGCGGGAGAGTATGATACTACATCCACTACTAATAACGCCGGAGATAATAATACATCAGCTTTAAGAAGTTTATCATTACCATCATTTCCAGAAACTAAAGTAATACGTCTTGGTCAATTTCGTATTGGGATAATTGGCGGTCATCAGGTAGTTCCATGGGGTGATTTAAATGCATTAGGTATGGTTCGGAGGAAGTTAAATGTTGATATATTGGTATGTGGTAATAGAAGGAAAGAGGGTGTTGTTGAACATGAAGGTAAGTAGTGCATATCAAGTATGATTGAAGTGATGTGATATTGTTCTTGCATTTTTCAATTAGATTTCTAATGAATGTCTACTGTATACTTCATACGTCTTATATCTTGCTATTTACCAGGAGGTCACTACATTTTCCCTGTGAGTATATAGTTTCTCTATGCACTTGTTCAATTTGACTTTTTCTATACTCAATCTAATCTAATCGATTCATATAAACATTCTTCATTCATAGGGATCAATCACTGGAGCATACTCGGCAACGACAGTAGATGTCAATCCATCATTTATTTTACTGGCCGTTCAAAATAATAAAGTGGTATGTTATGTATATGAAATGAAGAATGGGGAAGTAGATGTATCAAAGACGGAGTTTTCAAAGCAGTAATAAACATTCTCTATCTATTGCAAAGGGGGTACCTCGGATGGGTTGAAAAGAAGAGAGACAGTGAGATATGAAATTAAATATTAAGATATCTACGTGCTGTTTTGGTCTTATTTATAATAGTCCTTATTTTAATAGTAACGATACCCTTTGTTAGCCGCAGCGGCTTCATCCCTTTGAGCACTCTTAATCTCACCTAAGTATTCTTGATATAATCGCAATACTGCTGTGTATTCTTCTTTTGCTACATGTCCATTCGTAAATAATAGTTGGATCCTCTTCAAAGAGTCAGAGTCTCCACTCTTAACGGCAATCATGTAGTGTTTGATAGCTCTATCAATATGTTTGGAATCTCTAGCGAAATTGCCTTTGTTCTCTTCATCAGCACCTAGATTGAACCTCGCTTCTACATGTCCCTTCATAGCAGCTAGCTCATAGTAATGTTTAGCCTTCTTTATGTCCACTTCTACACCGTTACCAAAATGATAAGCAGTACCAATATTACAATATGCCCCGACATATCCAAGTTCTGCTGCCCGATGATATAATGCCAATGCCTTGGTATAATCTTGTGGAAGACCATATCTACCTTGACCATTAGAATAGTATAGTCCTAGATTGCACATTACCTCAGCATCTCCGGCATCAACTAGTTTAATCGCTCTTTTTAATGTTTCCTCATCGGAAGTAGGTGTGGGTATTCTACAAAATGGGCATAGACCAACTCTCTTATCCCTCATTTTCACAGCGCGAATACACCCACTGCATATCTTCTTTCCACAGCATAATTTGTGTCTCCACCCAGTGTGAAGTGTTGGCATTCTTTGGAAGCATATCGGGCAATCTTCATGTAGTGAGGGTGGTTCTTTGAATAATAACTCATCATGCAACTCAGCTGCACGCTCAGCAGCAAGTCTGACATGTTCCTCACACTCTTTTTTATGTTTGTGTCTGTGTTTCTTTTTACATGATGCATTACAATACTTAACTTGTTTACATTTGTTGCATGTATTGTTGACATCACTACCCTCCTTACCGCAATTGGCACATGTATTAGATATATCAGTGCAATTGTCATTATCCTCAGTACTCATATTATTTTGTTCTTGTATGAGTATAAAAGTGCATAAGATGTGTTCCTTTTTGTAAAATCCTTGCTATTCAATATTAATATCAATGATATAGACTTGGGAGGGCCAGTTTTCGAAAGAGCGTTAAACACCTGTTTAAATTAGTATACTATTAGTGTATGAAGTGATTATTTGGTATTACCTTGACACTCATATTGTACGTACCTATACACATTGAAAAGTGAAAAGTGAAAATCTTAAATCTACCTACTCTCATAAAAAAGGATACCAATGGCTCTGATCATTGAACGGACGATTTGTGATATGATGGCCTTTGATGATGGTATGTGGTTTATTAATAAGCTTCTTCATCGAATCAACATGAGATATACCTTAATAAATTTAAAAAGAAGATGGCCCTGTTTGTTGCCAGTGCAATCATCGTCGTCCTTTTCTAGCTCATCCTTAACATCAACAATGAAATCCGAGAGCTATGCCCTTAATGGGAAGAATCAGTACCAAATTCATAACATGACACGAGATATGCTCTCTGCTTCAATGAATCGTTTATCAAAGCGATGTAAATTTGAAGATAATAATGCAATCATCGATGGACTACCCACCAGACGGAAACGGATTGTAGATTTGGGTTCAGCTGACGGATCGTCGAGTTTTGAAACATTGCAATATGCAATCAAAACTTTGAATGACGGATCAGCATCACCAATACCAATACATATGACATTTGAAGAACATCCGAGTAGCAATAAGGAGAAACTACGACATACATTAGATATGCATGATGATTGGTTCAAGGCAAACAATATACAACATGATATACTCATGAAGTCATTCTATCAGCCTCTATTTCCCAAAGAATCGATTGATTTTATGATGTCTTACATATGTTTACATTGGTTGGACAGTACAGATGTGAATAAAAGTATACTTGAATGGAAGTCTATGGATAGTAGTAGTGATGATAGTAGTTTATCAAAATGGACACAAATAAATGAAACAACAGTACCAGCACATGCCAAAGAGGAATGGAGGACTAGACTTGCTGACAAGCATTTGGCAAGATTCTTATCACTTCGATCATTGGAAATGAGACCAGGAGCTGAGCTTTTATTAGTCATGGTTGGCCATCCTCATGAATTCCTAACACCAGTCGATGGAGGAGCTGGGCCTTTGACGAGAGCAATGAAACAATGTATAAAGAGAGGAGAATTGAGAGAAGAAGTCCTTCGTCATACCATCATTCCCTACTATCTTAGAACACCAGAGGATATTAAATCAGCTTTAAAGGTAGCAAAGACAATAGAGATTGACAACGAAAGACCAGGAGCATTGCTGCAGCTCATTGACTGCAAATCTATATCAACTATTACAAGAGGTGATGAGGATGATACCATATTACAAGGAGCATTTGATCTAATGTGGAGTATACATTCCCACTCGATTGAGCATGCAGAACCAACATCAAAAGAGTTAGAATGTATAAAAACAGCAATGAGGTCCATATTCAATGAATTATACGATGAAAAGGTAGGAATGCCAGGCTCATTTGTGACATGCACTCTACGACGTAGAACACGTGACACGAGAACCTCAAGTTTAGATGACACAACTTCATAGTCGCCGCCCTTAAACCTCTTGTAAGTACGTGTACGATACCACACATCCTAATGGCCTGGATACTCAAGGATACCAGGCTAATTTGCGGGGACCTCACTCCATATCGGTCCTTACACCTCCATCACCTCTGGTAGTTATATCAGCCCACGGACATTCCTTGGCAAAGTTAGCGTTGTTGGAGATGGTGATCTGTCAAAGCTCCGCTGCGATGTTGCGATATCAGCGAATGCATACCTTGATGATATACCTTTTTTTGATCCGTATTCAGGCCAAGGTGGTGGGACAGTTACCGTCTCGGGGAGCGGCAAAGCAACAGTCACTATGGAGTCGAAAGAATGTGATGACAAGGAGGGTATCGTACTCTCTCCTGAGACTGGTGATATCAAGGTGAAAAGTGCCAACGTAGACAGTTGTGACCTTGATCTGACCATAATGATGGGATTGATTCCTCTCGAAGTGGGAAACACTGTATGTGACATCCTTAAGTCAGACCCGTTTAACATGGTGGAGGGAATTGCAGATATGGGTGCAGATGCGGCCGGCCATGCAATCAAGGAAGCGTTCAAAGACGTCATCACTACCTGCATCCCCGTGGGCATGCCGAACGAAGTAAGTACATATGGTATGTCTATCCTTTGACGAACTTAAGTATTACTCATTTTGTTTTGTACCTATACACTATATATTAGCCTATGCCCACTGGTAACCAAGGTGTCGAACCGAACGATGGGATGCCTGTCTATCAACCATGTACGATGCCAGTACCGGTAACTAAGAAGAAAAAGAAGGCCAAGAACTCCAAGGCAAAGGCAAAGGGTAGAAAGGATTCGAAAAGTAGCAAGACTGAGAATGGCAATATCACAACCTATTCGATTAAAATGGTATAAGATTATGTAAAGGCTAGAATGACATAGTGAAAATATCTCTTGTGTATCGGGTGTGTTGAAAAGAAGAGTGATGGATATAGAAGTTGAATATGAAAGTGCTGTTTTGATGTCATCAACAATAGCCCTAATGTTAATTGTAACGGTACTTGTCACTAGCCGCGGCAGCTTCCTCCCTCTGAACACTCTTAATCTGACTTAAGTATTCTTGATAAGCTTGTAAAGCGGCTGTGTAGATGTCTTTTGAATCTACGTGCTGTTTTGGTATCACCAATAATAGTCCTAATGTTAATAACAAAGATACTCTTCACTAGCTGCAGAAGCTTCGTCCCTCTGAGCACTCTTGATCTCCCCCAAATACTCTTGATATGATCGCAAAGCTCTGGTATAATCTTCTTTTGTTACATGCCCATCCTCGAATAAATATTGTATCTTCTTTAAAGAGTTCTTGTAACCACCTCCCACTGCAATCATCCAATGCTTTAATGCTCTATCTGTATTGCCTATATCCTCCTCTACCAATCCAACACAGTGCCTTGCATACGCATTTCCCTTCATTGCTCCAAGTTCATAATAATACTGGGCCTTCTTCATATCCACTTCTACCCCATAACCAAATTGGTAAGAGCAGTACCAATGTTGTAATATGCACCACCAGCGAATCCTAATTCTGCTGCCCGATGCCATACTTTCAATGCCTTTTTATAGTCAAGTGGCAAACCATATATACCTTGAGCATTAGCATAGTATAATCCTAAAGCATTCATTGCAAGAACATCTCCAAGCTCAACTCTTTTCTTGGTAAATTCAATCATTTCCTTAATTGATGTGGGTGCCGGGGTTCTACGTAGAAAACAAATTGGACAATCTTCATATAGTGGAGGTGGTTGTTTAAACAGTGTCTCGTCATGCAACTCAGCTGCACGCTGAGCAGCAAGCCTGAGATGCTCCTCGCAATCTTTCTTATGCTTCTTTTTGTGTACCTTTTTGCACACAGCATTGCAATACCTTACCGAATTGCACTTGTTACATGTATTATTAACGTCACTACCCTCTTTACCACAATTGGCACACTTTATAACATTATAACTATTGTTATTGTCTGTAGTACTCATATTCTGTAACATCTCGCATACACCATCATTATTTGATGTTGATGCACCGTCATTGCAATCATGAGATGTGCTCATTATAACTCTGTTTGCCCGTAATATCGTGCTTCAATATATCAAATTATTGAGGATAGATGGCAATTATATTAGTGATAATAGTCTATTTTTTTAGTATACTAGGCTTGTTTACAAGAAGATCCTTGCTAAATTGATATCAATGTTGAAGACTTGGGAATACCACTATTAGAAAGAGCATTAAACACTGATTAAACGAATGTATTCATATACACACATCTACCTACGATATCTCTCAAGTCTCACAATAAATCATTCAATATTCACATAAATTGGGAAACTCTCTAAAAAGATACCGCTACTCTATTCTCACGAGTCACTACCAATTGAAAGAAGTTGTACCTTGAACTACTTAGATCTGTATATATTGGCACTGAACAATACTTTCGACATTAAATTGGGAGCACATCTAACTATTTGCAAGTATGGTAAGAGGTTGGTATTTCTTGTTGTTAAAACTGAGTCAGAAAATTGCAAAGCCGCGCCCAACCTCCGCTACCAACAAAACATAGCAGGTGCAATTTGCTTGCAGTAGATATGGCCTTTGGACGAGACCACAGAGTATATATAGTTAAGAATATATACTCATAAACTACAGCCTCGCGTTTCTATCGTAAAATACGTCTTCAACAATGAGTTTAGATCAATTATCACCATTAGAAACAACAGTACTAACATTTGGTATTACTACTATATTATTATTGGGTACTACATTCTATTATATAAAGCAACGCAAGAACAGTAGTGATAATAGTGGCGGAGTTGTTGAGGAGAGTGTGAAAGAGTTAGATCTTTTGGTAAGTTTATATGTTTTGTTGGCGCTGTTTTTTACCTCTGTACATATATAGTGTATACTATTGCTCTATCTCTTTTCCCATACCCTCAACCATCAATATGTACTCTCAACTCTCTAAATTACCGTAGAAATATCCAGGAGGACATTTAACAATATACTATGGATCACAAACAGGCACAGCACAAATGTTTGCAAAGCAATTATCAAATGAAGCCTCTACACATGGTTTTTATGTCGAACGTATAGTTGACTTACAAGATGTTATTGATAATGAAGATGAAGTTAGTTTGCAATTGGCACATCGTGAATGTCATAACGAAGAGGGAAAAGAAGAGATAATGGACGATGATGCCATTTTGATAAGAGCAACATTAACACATAAACATTACCGCGATACAACTAATAATAATAAATCCAAGGCAATATTTCTAATGGCAACCTATGGTGAGGGTGAACCAACCGATAATGCACAACAATTTGTGAATATTATGAAGGGTAAGAGTGGTATTACGAATATATACAAGGTTAATGATGGTGATTTGAATGCAGCCGATAGTACAGTTAGTTTAGACGAGGCTACCCTCTCTTACAACAACAACAACTCAGTCAATGATACCAATAACAACAACTCAGAAAGGGATAAAACATTTTTAAATGATTTCGAATATGCAGTATTTGGTTTAGGGAATAAACAATATGAACATTATAATAATATGTCAAAATTTGTTGATTTATCTTTGAATAAATGTGGTGCACAAAGGATTGTTAAATTAGGATTGGGTGATGATGATGATGATTTAGAGTACGTTACTTATTGTATTGTTTATTTGTGTTTGTTTGGGGAAACTTACAACTCATTGCTCTCTTTGATTTCAACTCCTTGTTATTTGCAGAGGTGATTTTGAGAATTGGAAAGATAATGTGTTATGGCCAAGCTTGGTGAAGAAGTATGTCAAGAGTCCAATTGTCAAGTCATCTACCAACGGAGTTAATGGCGGTGCCGCAACATCATTACCGTCATGTCCATACTCTGTAGAGTATGTCGATAGTTCAAGCTTAACCGAAGAAGAGAAGAAGGAAGATATATCATCCAACATTCAAACATCATCAAAACATTATTCACAGGCAGTCGATTGTCCAGTAGTTTCCACACGTGAATTACGTTCATCTTCTGATCCTGGATCAACTATCCATATGGAAATTGATATTTCGAATCATATGAATGTGATGAAGTATACGACTGCTGATAATCTTGGTATATTACCCAAGAATGATAGTCTTGTAGTTGAGGCAGTTGCCAATGCATTGGGTTATAACCTTGATAGGATGTTCCATCTCGTACCTAACAAGGAAGTGGATGATAAGAAACAACATACATTGCCATTCCCAACTCCATGTACAGTACGTGAATGTCTTGAACGATATTGTGACTTAACAGGTCCACCACGACGATCGGACTTGAAACAAATTGCACCATACGCCCAAAATGATATAGATCGTAAGGCACTACTTCGTATGAGTTCCAAGGAGGGCAAGGCTGAGTATAAAGAGAAGATTGTTGAGTCACATATTGGTATTGCCGATATTGTAACACGATTGTGTACCTCCATTGCAATGCCTTTGGAACATTTCATTATGATCTGCCCTCGATTGCAACCACGATATTATACTATATCATCAAGTTCGAATGTATATCCCAAGACTATACACATAACATTGGCTGTGTTGGAGGATACGAAGAAGAATGGTGAGGTCTTCAAGGGAGTATGTTCTAGTCATCTAGCTGGCTTAAAGTGCGGTGATATGGTTCGTGCATTTGTTCGTGAATCGACATTCCGTCTACCCAAACAGGTGGAACGTCCTGTACTGATGTTTGGTCCTGGTACTGGCATTGCCCCTATGCGAGCTATCCTTCAAGACATATCACATGGCCGTAAGATGGGTGTAGAACACGGCTCGAGCATACTTTACTTTGGATGTAAAGACAGAAAACTTGACTACATCTATCGTGATGAATTGGAGTCGTTTCAAAATGATGGTACCTTGGCAGAACTTCACTTGGCATTCTCTCGTGAGCAGGCACAGAAGGTATACGTACAGCACTTATTGGCAAAGAAGGGTAAAGAAACATGGAGGTTAATTCATGATGAGAAGGGTTCAATCTTTGTTTGTGGTGCAGTCAAGATGGGTGCCGATGTTGATCATACCTTGCAGGATATCATTTCTGAACACGGTGGAATGAGTAGAGAAAAGGCCAAGGCATACTTGGATAAGATGGCCGTGTCTGGTAGGTTTGTACAAGAGTTGTGGTCATAGTTTTAAAGTAAGTCAATAACTCGACGATCATGAACAAAACACCGTATAGCTTTGGTTACTAAAACACTACATAAATGATACATTCCCATATCAACCAGCCGAGAAAAAGTTCATGAGAGTTTATCCTATACTTTGAGGCTGAGGTAAGATATCAGATCCCATCCCTCCAAGCTCGCTCGGAGAATGACAATGCAGCAGGGTATCCTAGGATACCGTTTCCATTTCATCAACATTTGTATCTCTGTATATATTATTGATTGGAAGTCAGGGTAAGTGATGCTCTATTATATGTGGTGTTATTAAATGTTGGAGCATACACGTGCTTCGTAAATTATTGCAACTTTAATAATACTAACGACATATGTGTCTATTTCTAAAGATGAAAAAGGGAGAGGAAACTAAAAGTTGTGGTGCGTGCCATAAGGATTTGACTACAGCATCATATAGCAAGAAACAATGGCAAAACAAAACACAACGCCGGTGTAAGGAGTGTATTGAATCGGATATTCCTATTGAAAAGATCGATCTAAATAATGATTACTGCAAGGACGATAATAAAGAAAAGGGTTGTGTTGGATCCAAAGATAAACATTCCAAAAAGGTGAAAGGCAAAGGAGGGCGTGATAATGAGAATCGCGGCAGACCTTTTAATATGGTGCAGCATGATGTGAATGCTGCTCGTTCAGTTGTAAATGAAATGTCAGCCACTGCAACAACCAGTACACAACCAGCAGCACCGTTGCCACCGCCTACGCTTGAACAAGTTTCACAGATGAAGAAGATAATGTCGGATCCGAAACAACTCGCTAAAATGATGAATGATCGTAGCGGCTACGAGGCTGTATTAAGAGGAAACCCCGATTATGCAAAGTCCATTGCATCTAATCCACTCTTGCAGCATCAACCAAATATGAACGAAGAAGATATTAAGAAAATGGCAGAAATTGTGAATAATATGAGTGATGACGCAGTACGTGCAATGCTTGCATGTAGTGATGATTATACGGTTGCTGATGACAAAAAAGTATCCATACAACCTGCCAGAAAAATCACTAATGAAGCAGCATGCTGGGTCTGCTTAGATGGCGGAGCTGATGACGACGGAAACCCTTTAGTGAGAGACTGCAGCTGCCGAGGTAATATGGGGTGAGATGGGTGTTTTCATTTGCAGTTTGTTATTATCTTAGCACACATCTAACTTTCTCATCATCGTGACAGGTTTGTACATCTATCCTGTCTCAAAAATTATGCAAAATCCAAGGGGATGAAACCACAGAATGTTCGCTATCAAACACTGGGTAAAATGCCCCCACTGTCTTCAAGATTATCAAGGGTAAGAAGTTAGTTTATGTTTGGTAGTAAATATCATTGCGTAAACTTACTGTTCCTCTTCCTCTACCATAGTGATCTTGCGGTAACTATGTCCGATGCATGCTTAAATTATTTCGAGAACGCTCACAAAATGTTTAAGGGAATCGAGTTTACTGAAAAAGGGAAGGGCGTCATGATCTTGAACAACATGGCTCGTTGTATGATCAAGTTTCATAAACTCACTGCTATTGAGACCCTTTCTATGACAGATCAAAGTCGAATCGAAGAGGGGTGCCAAGTTGGGGAAGAAATCATCATGTTGTTTGACCAAATTAGTGATTGGAAGAAGAACGAACCTTATGTCAAAGGTACCAAAGTTAGTTCGGCGCCAACTTCCATGGAGTGTGATACCTATAAATATCTTGCTCGTTTGCACTCATGTACTCGGAGCCCTGAAAACGATGCCAAGGTCATCGAATATTCAGAAAGGGCTATTCGAGCATGCAAGGCCGCTGGGGACGTCGAAGAGGCAAAACAAATGGAACGAGTTCTTGAGGCTGAAAAGGCGAAGTTTAGTAGAAAGCACGTGGGTATTCGAGAGGAGAACGAGTTTGCACGGTCGGAGGCTACTGTATTACCCAAAGTGAGGAAGGGCTACTACAGAGCCGTGTCAGAAGATGGTGAGAATTGTGCTGACACGATATACTATGGAAAGAGCTTCGTATTGGCTCTTCTTCAATCCGGATAGTGAGTATCTTGTTACAACGTGGTCGTTATTTGAGCCAATGCTCACTTACATATGCCTCTGTTTTCTCATTCCAGTGGCATCGAATGCCACAGACTTTTGACTAAGCTAATAGCATCTTCCAAGCTCGTTAATGGTCCGGATCATCCAGAGACTGAGGGATTGGGTGTGTTTTTTGAACAAGCTAAGTGGAGAAATGTATTGATCGAGAACCCTCTTGATGTGAATGCACGGCCTTTTCAAATGAGAGTTGTTGGGTATTACGGACAAACTCAGTATGGCTTGTCGGGAGTGACAAAGAATGATCCTCCTTCCCTTGCAAGTAACTGTGATGATGAGATGTTGTGGATTCAACCAGGTACACCGGTTCTTTGTATGGGGCTTCAGTCTGATGCTTCTTTGAATGGGAAAATTGGTGATGTTAGGCGTCGGGACAAGAAAACAAAGCGATATTCTGTACACTTTGCCGATACAACGTTAAAGCCCAAAAGTATCTTAGGTCGTAACCTTCGCGTTTTAATTGACGTCCCAGATGAAAATGAAGTGGATGGAGAATCATACATCGTTAGCAACATTATCAAGCAAAGGGGAGAGGAGCAAAGTGAGTGTGTTACAATGTGAGAAAGTAGGAAATTCGGCACCAATATATTGATTTGATATCATACTAATGTCCAAAGTAGATAGCAAATCTTATAAGCCTATTCTAGTAGTGATTTGTACATAACCTTTTATTTGTTTATCTGTTGTCTCTGTCGATGAATACTTATCAGTGTTTGATGATTCGTATCATCTGCAATCTATCAGATATCTCACTCAAGGCAATGTGTGCTCAGGAACAAGATATCGTCATTCAACTGTCAAATGAATCAAAACTCAAAGACTTATGTATCCACCTCGCCCCACTTCTTCTCTCGATGAGCATATTACATTGTAATAACCTGCATGTTCCCCTCCTTCCACTGTTCTCGACAAGATGGGGATATACAATCCTTCTTCCCACAATCACATCTTTTCTCCGGCGGAATAAAAGCTTCAATCCTATCAATGGGCATATGAGCTTGCTTCGATACTTCGTAGGCTTTAAACATATCAACTACGATACCATTCTCGTCGATCAGGAAGTCAGCCGGTCTAAGACGAATTGCACCAATATTGGCATCACTAAAGGTGCTCAACTTTATAAATCGTTTGTACTTCTTTCTAAAGTTTTTGATGAGCTCCATTGTGACTTTCCTGTACCATGTAAGTTAGGGGCTGAATTATCCATCTGGAAAGATTCTGACAAAGCAAAAAGAGGGGCACATGAGATTAGACTTTACACATGGTTTACTCTTCACAAATCTACTCACTGTATGCGGTACCTTTCCTATCACTCAAAGCAAGTACTCCTTCCCCAACCGAACCGGTAACAAACTTTTGAATGTTCTCTGGTGTAGACCGGAATATGCATATTATCAGAATACCTGCCTTCTTCAGATACTCATATTGTTTTGTAAGCATATCCAAATTGTATAGACATGTGGGTCAGGCGGCAAACCTAAGGGAGAGAAAAGGGAGAAGATAAAACAATAAGGCAAAGAAGGCTGGAAATCTATATCAGTTCCGGTAACACTTACCTGAAGAAAGACAAGAGGATTCTCTTCCCTCTATATGAAGAAAGCCTATGTTTTATTCCGTTTGTATCATCTAGTTCAAAGTCTGGAAGATGCGCGTTACAACGATTCATGACGACGAAAGAGAAGAGATAGTAACATATGTTAGTACATATGACTTCCAAGAGCAATCAAATAAAAGCAGATAAAGGTCAAATGAGTAGCTAGATCACCTAGACTCATATCAAACATCACTAAAATGTACGTGGTAAAACAATACTAATGCGGACTTTCCTGGACAGGCATCTCCCACCCTAACCTCATGGCCAAGATCTACGACCCCAATTCTCCTCTCACGTATGTTGTTATCTCGAGGCATCTCTTGATGTACTTGTAAGTCACTCTCATCTGACTTACGTTTGTCATAGTGAAAGGCATAGATTGATTGATCTGATAGATGGCTACTCATATGGTGTACGGTGTTACGATCTTGATGATTGAATGCAGATTGAACTGACTGAACTAAAGAAGTTTTAGGAGCCGTCTTCTCCTTCCCCTTCTTCCTCGTCGTATTAGGTGGCACTGTAAACAAGTTGTTATTCTTTTCCAAACCGACATTATCCAGATGTACTGCCCTATAATTATCACTATCATACACTGCTTGATTAGTATCTCCAATGTTAGTATTATCATCCGCAGAAACTTGAACAGTAAGCAAGTTATTATTCTTCTCCATACCCAAATCATCCAAGGGTGAGGGTCTCTCATCATAAATTGCTTGTGTGGTAGTATCTCCAACGCCATTAATTATAACAGTGATCTCAATTGGAGTTTCATTAATTATCTGTTGAAGCATAATCGATATAGGATAA
>Ga0214477_100353_pt1 | contig 32354 bp, 26 predicted proteins | sample M1_20Mar14CPVII9_FD_165058 | JGI IMG/M metagenome (GOLD analysis project Ga0214477, IMG submission 165058) | Marine eukaryotic communities from Monterey Bay, California, United States - M1_20Mar14CPVII9sort6BwellC16 | ecosystem: Environmental > Aquatic > Marine > Unclassified | place: USA... | reverse complement strand
ACAAACTACCAAGTCACTCGGGTGACGATCAATGAAGTGCTTACGCATCGCCCACGGTTGTTTCGACTCGGGAATGGAAGCACTGACTCCACCAACACAACCAAACACTGGGCAAGCCCAAGTGTCGAGGAAGCACTCAAAGTTTCCCGCGAAGAGCTTCAAAAGGCAAATGTTGAGCTAGATGATATGTTAAATTATACACAACAGACAACAAGGAGACTAAACTTGGAGCATGAACAGCAGACTCTAGCTCTACGACACGAATTCAAGGAAGAAACATCAAAACTAAACAAAGTAATCGAATCACTTGACTCTCAGGTGAAGAACTTTGAATCTGTCAAGGCTGAGTCTATAGATAAGCAAAATGATGCTCATCAAAAGCTTGACTCTCTATCAGAGTTGATTAGTACTCTTAAATGTACCTTGGAGAATGAGAAGGAAAGTGCACAAACTCTACTTGGTTCAAGATGATTCAAATGGGAAAAAATACTGTAAATATAAGACAAATTTATCAATATATCACTTTATTCGGACAACTGAAGGTAGATGTTGCCAAGGCAATCCTAGTCAGGCATGACAGCCACCCGAAGGACATATAGGCCCACAATAGTTATCATCTTCCAACATTGCAGTCACATAATCCATCGATCCATCTTGTCTCTTGAAGGCACCCATATTGCAGTTTCCCGTTCGTGCATATCTGTTGGTATAGTAGGAGAGAAAGAAGATAAGCTTATGTACCAGAAGTAAACATTACATGTGATATATATGGAATAATACTCACCTGCACACTTGAGTGTGACACTGGTGCTTTGGACTATTGACTCGATGGCCTTCAGCACAACCAACGTACTTGCTCGCTCTCCAGAGAGTCTGTGTTAAATGGCCATTATCTGGAAGATGAGCGTTTGACGGTTTATGAAGATGAAGAGAGATGATATTAATTTCTGTTAGTAGATGTGGGTTGCAAAGGCAATCAAATAAAGGCAAACTAAGTTCAAATGAAGTAGCCATATCATCAAGATTTCATATTGAACACAAGAAATCATATGATAAAACTTTCCAGGCCACGGCCATTCCACCTCATACTCGACAAATCTTGTCAATATCTTCTCTGGCTCTCGTCTGGTACCCCAGCCGCCACCGCCTTCGTTTGCTGCTGCATTCTCTCCGTATATTCTATCTGGATCATGATATATACCATCTTTAACACCTGGCATACAGTAATCTAGTAAATGATCAGCCCATAATTGCGCTTCTTCTTTTAAGGACTCGCTCCATTGCAATGGTATGTATGACGTGTTATAATGTGCATGCCAATACTTTCGTCGCTTGTTATGTTCATATAGCCACACTTCATCTCGATCTGATAATGTAGGAAGAGTTGTATTGATCAAATGTGTAATCGCATATGACCTGAAGTAACCGCCGTGTAGTATAACCTCTCTATCGATCTCAACGTCATTACTCATCCCATGATGTGTCCATATTTTGTAATGGCCTTGCGGTATTTCATCATTGAATTGTGCAGTTTTGAGCCCATCGGCATATATATCAGTTACTGTGAATTCATATAATGACGAATCATCAATACAAACATCACGTTGGTCAATATGTACCTCGTTATTAGTATAGTTTCTTTCATTCTTCGCAAGAATCATCCCTGTATCCTTCGACTTAAATGTCCATGCAATATCTTCACCATATTTGTCAGTTTGGACTTGTATAGTGATCTTACGCTGTGGCGATGGACATAGTAGTTCCAAGGCGGCAGATGAAGTTGATGCTGATGCTAGATTGATATCTCTATCCTCCTTATCCTCATCATCAATCAATGATGTCTGTTCAAGAATAGGCAATGTTGTTGATTTCATTTCCAACTCAAAGTGATGATGTACTTCATTCTTTTCAAAATTCGATCCAGCAACTAATACTTGCCACTTATCCTCTTCTTTATCGCCTATAATGATATCCTCTTTCTTCTTTCTTTGCATCATGACCTTATAAAAGCCCTGTACACTATCTGGACGACAGCATAATCCGTCACCGTACTTATCATACAATACAAATTCATACCGATTCTTCTTCTTCATTGTTTTTATAACTCTATCATTATCATGGTGTGTTAGTAAACTTGATGGATTAACTCTTCGTGGTTGTATGGACAGTTGTTGATCATCGAAATTGCCTAAACAAATCTCACGTATATCTGTCTGAGATACCATCCTACCATTACCCAACATTTTACCTTTATACCCTCTACGAGGTGATGATAATAGTATAACTTTTGATGTATGATCGATTAACTTCCATTTAGTATCAGTTGGATAATTATCTGTCTGTATCTCAATACGCATAAGTGTTTGTGTTGGGGAGCACGATAGAATATCATTTTGTGACTTGTCCTTGCTAAGGTTATTATCGAATGCATCTGGTGATATAGCCAATGGTGACGATGTTGGTGATTGAGATGGTGCATCTGTTGTTGGAGATATGGTCGGCTCATCAGTTCTTAAGAGAGTAATTATAAGGATGAGATGCATAAGTAAATTGCCACAAGTGAATCAAACACATTGGAATAATGGAACTTACGGATGAGAGCTAGGCGCATTAGTCGGATAGACGGTCGATGGACTATAAGTTGGCCAATATGTAGGTTGTTCTGTTGTAGGCGACTTCGTTATAGGCGCTGCCGATGTAGGAGCAAGGGATATTGTTGATAGTGTATTTTGCTTGAGTGGTGGTGTCGAATTGTTATTTGTGTCGTCGGCATCATGTACATCATCACTGATGTAATGTCTAGACTGTTTAGCTCTATTCTTTGCAGTATTAGATGTAAACACACGATATGGTGAATTGGGTTTAGTTCGTAGTTTCACATTCATTAATGTTCTAGTTGGGAAATTGAATTCACTCCCTACATCATCGGTGTCGATGATTCCTCGTAGGTTATTATTTCTATGTTGCTGAGCGAGAACACCGCCGCCGCCACCTCCGAGCAATATTATTACTAACACTACTATAACGAAGACCATTATATTAATTGGTTTTAACATGAATAATGTATTACTGGGGTTGGCGGTACAAGTAAATAGTGGTAGCAAATCCCCAATATAAAAAAGTGATCTTTGCGGTATCTTGTTAGTAGAGAAAGATGAGAAACGTTGTACTACTTGCCCTCTACTGCCGTTCAATAACAATAATCAAAGCCTCAGCCCCATTTAGTATTTGCAATAATAAGGGGAACAGAGTTATTGACAACAGTATACATTACAGAGTGTTTGCATTGTTGGAAGTATTGATTAGCGTTCTCGCGAGAGTAGATCCAGTCGAAGACTTGATGCAAAGATACTTCATTGACACTGGACACTGACTGATAGGCTGTTCTCTTCTTATTTAGTTATAAATCATGTCATCATCAAACCTCTACACAAGGAAGCAATTGCGTGGTAATGCACACCAATCACATGAACATCGTCGACACCGTATCCTACCAAAAAAGAATAATAATATATCACATCAACAGCGTATCCTCCAAGAAGAACAATTTTGTGGACAATGTATATGGAAAACAAATACACTCTGCGAGGATCGGGCGCAATTTATAGTTAAACGAGGTATACTAACGATAGATGAAGCACGACAAAGTTTGTTCGATAGGAAGGCTAGTTGTAGAAGTATTAGTGGTGAGCCTGAGATATCGGAGGAATTGCCTCCTATAAAAGAAGAGGAAGAGGAAGAGCCTGTGTTGTGGCAGAAGTACAGAAGGTATTAGAAGAAGAGGGTAAAACAGTACAACAGGAGATTTTACCCCAAGTAAAAGAATTACAAGAAGAGCAGACATCAACACAAGAAGAAGAAACACCGCCAATCGAAGCATTCTGTAGTTCATGTCCATGGAAAACTGGTCAATTTGATTGTGACGAGCGTATGCAATATTTAGTTGATTTCTATAACCTGTCAGAGAATGATGCCAAGTTGGGTTTGTTAGAACAGGGACATTGTATTAATACCGATTATGATCCAGATGCAGTAGTCTCACGACCTCATCCAACTAAGGTTATTGAATTTTGTGGAGAATGCATTTGGAAAGAGAGTGAGTTTACTTGCGACTTAAAGGCAGAGTTAATGGCGGAGAATCCTTATAGAGATCCAATAACTTTGCAGGAGGCAAAGATTGAAATATTGAATGATTGTAATAAGCAAGATGGCCTGCCTTGGGGAGATGAGGGTAGTATCAAACAAGAAGAGGGAAATATAGTTGAAGAACAACAGTCTTTGTCGGGGGGTGCAGTTGCAGGCATTGTAATTAGTCTACTAGTACTTGCTCTATTCATTGTTGTGGGTGTTTTATTCAAAAGAGGAAGTAGGGAGTCAAAGGAGGACGAGGTCACAAATCAAGAAGACCCACTTGCAAAGCAGCCAAACGATAATGAAAACCAGCAAGGAAATGTTCCACCTGTGGAATGTTTCAAGGAGAAAGCCGAGGAGAAAGATACTACTGCTGATGATAATGAATCGGATGATATATTAATGGTATCAGAGGGAGCTGCAGCGGCGGTCATGGCAGCTGGTATGTCTTTATCATCAAGAGTCACACCACCAACTGAAGCTGAAGAGGAACCTCCCTCTCCATCACCCTCTAATTCAAACCGTTCAAACTCATATCGTTCGGGCTCAGCATCAGGAACAGCTCATGGCTCAGGTTGTAAAACACCAGCATCTATACCCACCGATGAGGCACTTCCAACAAGGTCGTCACGTGAACCGTGGGATGGATCAAAGCCAAAATCGCCACCAGAATTAAAAGAACCAAAACAAGAATTAGAATCATCGCCCCCATCACAAACGCCCTCACCTGAACCAGAAGTCGAGATATGGATTCAATGCAACCACGATGATGATAATACTGTGGCACATTCTGTACTTACATATGAAACAGATTGGACGGTATCGAGTGTCGACACACCCAGAGGAATGACATTGCCAAAATATAGAGGCCCCGACCCTATAGGGGATACAAAGAATGTCGATTCTAGAGCCTCTAAAGGATTGTATACAATGAATGAAGATAATTCAAGTCGGGAGGGATCAAGTAGAAGTTCACGCGATCCAAGTGGTAGTAAAGTATCCATTTCTAGTGCATCTAGATTGTTAGAACAGGCGAAGAAGGCTGCAATTCTGGAAGAGGAAACAAAGAATAGGTCAGTACTAAAAGGAGAGGGTAGAGAAAAAGATATGATGATGATACATAAATTAGCAATGAATGATGATAGTGTATCGTTGGCCGAAGAAATGGCATTGCAAATGATGGCGGAGATAGACGATGAAGATGGAGAATCAGAAGATGAAGAAGGGTCAATTTATGGGGATGTGTCTGTATCTGTTGACATGAAGGATGATAAATTGAAAGCACATCGAGATTTATCAATGGATGAGCTAGCGACACTTCATGAACTGCTTGAACAGGAACTAAACATAGTTTCTGACGATGATTATGAAGATGCTGAGAACTTGCTCGACTATGCACTTGATATGGTGGACAGTGGAGAAACAATTGGGCATATAACAGAAGAGCTAAAGTATATGGGAATGAGTGTTTGTGATGAAGACGCTGCGCACAAATTGGGTGTGTGCCTGACAAAATACTTTATCAGTATAAAGAAGAGGGACTAAAGGTTATATAATATAGGAAATTCGGCACTGCTTTAAAACATAATCTGAGTGGTATACTCTCGTATCAATCAGCTATAGAAAAGGTGAGAGGATTCTCGCTCTAGAGGTAATTCCACTTTTTTACCCCTCCTAGGACCTTGGTATCCTAGGATACCGGGAGGATGAATAAAGATTTTTTCTACATCTAAACTAGTTTAGATCTCCTCCACGGATAGACTTCCTCAACCCCATTAGTTATGCTTTCGGCTGTACTGTTAGCCGCTGGATTGCTGCAATTAGCATGGGGATTTGCTCCCTTATCTCCTTTGTTGGTTGATACATATTGCAATGGGGAAGAATCAAAATACACTCGTCTTTACTCGATATCATTTGATACATTGACATCTGGTCTAGCTTCAATTGCTCGTTTGCCAAATGGTGTTACAGTCTTGGGGGGCATATCAACATCAGGGCCAGCTTCTAAATTTCTTCCAAAGATACTAAAATTATATGATATAGAGAATGATATCAATTGCCGAGCAGTAAGAGAAAAGATAACTAAGTTCGACTTAGTTGTAAAGGAAGTCATCCCAGCAGCTTCTAATTCTCGTCGAGTTAATGAGGTATCAACTGTACCAACCATGATTGCGTCAGTAGACAGGAAGGAGATGACATATTCAGGTGTAGATGACATATTGAACTTCTTGAATAATAAGTTTTCAACTGATAAGGAAATGAAAGATAATGAAGATGAATTAATAGATGAGGATATTATAGAATCTTCTTCGTCAAGTGATGTTGAAGTAGATATCGAAAAGACATTGTTACAAATCAAAGATACATTATTAGAATCATTACCTGGTATACTTCGTGCTGGAAAGTCAGCTTTTGTTTTGTTTTATTACGTGAAATCAACTTGTCTTTATTTAACAAAGGTTATTTCACCTCTTTCTCACGTCATAAATTTCAGGGAGAGGCCGATCAGTATGTAGTGCAGCATCAATCGACTTATCACCACCCCGTCCAAACAAACCATTGGTTTTGTATTCATATGAAGGCAACCAATTCTGTCGTTTAGTGAGGGAGGTGCTATTGGAGTTAGACGTGGTATATGAGCTTAGATCTACAGGAAAGCAATCGCCAAGAAGAGATGAGTTGGCTAGTATTACAGGAGGTTCATCTCAGTGCCCGTATATTATAGACCCAAATACTTGTGTGCAGATGTCAGAGAGTAAAGATATTATTGAGTATCTCTATACTAATTATGCATTATGGACACCTCCAAGCGAGCTTTTGAGGTCAGTGTCGAAAGTTACACCATTGTTAGCACCTATATATAAAGTTTTAGCTCCACTACAGGCTGGGAGTAGTACTGAGGATGAAGATGAATACCTTGCTAATATTGCCGAGGCAAAGGCGGACATCTACGATGAGATATCATCCAAACCTGTTGTCATATGTAAGTGTTGGTTGATTCATTGTCATTTATATTCATGAAAACCACATGTCTTACTTATTTGTTAAATCATTGTCAAAGATACATATGAACTGTCGCCATTTTGCTCTGAAGCAGTCTCAGTCTTGAGAAGTTTGAGTGTGAACTTCAATGAGATATCCTTAGGAAAAGAGTGGATTCCAGGCTTACTTGAGAAGCCAGCAAAGAGAGCTGCATTGTTGGAAATCACTGGTCAATCGTCACTCCCAAATATATTTGTTGCTGGCGAAAGTATCGGTGGCTTATACTCCGGGAATCCTGGATTAGTTCCAGCACTCGAAAAAGGAACCTTTATTGGCATGGTAGATGAGGCCAAGAGATCAATGTAGAAAATTATTGTCCATGTGTCCAAGGTTGAGACTAAACTTAAACTGTTTAATTAGTTCGTATTACTTTCCTAAATCTCATGATTTACGAGTACGCGGACCGGCTCGCATACTTCCACTCTTTATGAGCTCAGGCCCATTGCCATATTTGAGATAACTCGTATGTTTTTGCGCACGTACCAAAGGAGTATTCTCCTCATCAGTTCCTGAGCTCATCTGCTGCTTTCGAAACTTTCTCCTTTGTATTATATTCTTCCGAATGTTGGGTGTGGACATTGGACTCTTTATAGTCGCAGTTGCTGCTTCTTCTATTCCTGCAACCCACTCTGATATCGGTGGAAGAATATTAATCATAACACCAAACAGAGCTATACCCTCGAGAAGCCAAAAGTAATTAACAACCTTGGCTGTTGCATAGTCTTCAAGTTTGTGTATATGAGCTTCTCCTCCCGAATTCAAAAACCAGTGCCGACATGCATTGTATAACATGATACAAACTACATTGGGAAGGCCACCTACCATGAACAGATTGGCAGCAGATGCAACAGACTTCATCTTTGCAGGTGCAACTGTGAATGCTAATTCATATGCCGCAGAGACTGCAAAGATCTCACCAATCCCTATTAAAAAGTATGGAAAAACTTGCCAGAGGACTGTTATTGCCTCACCACGTTCATCATATACTTTGTGTATCTGATACTCAGTGGCAATAGCACATGCCACAGCCAATGCACCGAATGACGACCCGATTGCGAACTTATACGTCGTTGGTAGCTTAATCCCTCGTGTATTCAATGCAGGATATATTACATTGCCAATTACATATCCAAATGCCAATACACTAATAGCATCAGCATTATTCATCAAGGGAGCATCAACGACGCCAAAATTTTCCATTACACTACCCTGTACAATGAATGTTGTTGCCATTTGTGCATAGGCAACATTGAATGGCACAATAAGACTGGATAACAGAAGTATCGTTCCAATACCCACTTTGCTCTCAGTTGGACTTGGTTGTATGATAACTCCACGATCACGTTTAGGTCTTCTATTATTGTTTCCACCACCACAAACCACTCTGCTCAATTCATGGCATACCCAACTGACATCATGCTTTGGTTTTGGTCGGACATATCTACTAGTACCTAAACTGAATAACAACACACCCATTCCTAACATGCATACAGGTATAAAGTACGCTACAGTAACATTCCATTGTGCAACAATAGGCACAACAACACCTCCAGTTAAGGCTCCAATGTTAATACACATGTAAAAGTTTACATAATAACTTTCAATCAATGAACTTTGTAGTATAGGATGGAACTGTTTAGCACCAAAAACATTCACACAGGCTTTCACTGTTCCTGTGCCGATTGGCCATAGTACGAGTAATCCCAATTGTATTATTCTTAAGTTGAATGATGATGACTTTCTCGGTATAGTTGTTAATGCAATAAGTAACAAGCCAGGTATATAACATAACAAGCTACCCAATAGTATAGTCATATATTCACCCAATAAATTATCAGCCAACAGAGCACCTAAAAACGGTGTGGTGTATGCCACAGCAGTTGATATAGATACATAACTAGATGCCGTAATACTTGGCAAGTCAGCATTCCAATCATCATTATATTCACCAGTTAAATATGCCGTAGTTGTATAATTAATGCCATAGAAACTAAATCTTTCTAACATCTCAACTAACAATATAAAGATGACACATGACTTCATTGGATTTAGATAGTAATGATATTCATTCTCCTTGCCATCTGGTGAAATATCTATATGCAATAATGGTCGTTGTGTATCATTAGTTAAGAATTCTTGAGGTAATGAAGATAGATGCGACGGCGAAGAGATACGTGTCAAATGTATATTGTTAAGATAATTGTTTTCAGATTTAGTAGATGATATTGATGTTGTTGGAGATGGTGCTCTAGAAGATGATTGCGAAGTAGTTTGATATGATGGACTGCTATTACTTATTGCTGTCTTAGTAGGTGACGGTGAATTGGATGGTTGTGGTATCAATCTATTAGGATGTGGTACCATTGCAATTGAGTTACTATTTGTAGCGGTTATTGTTTTAGGTGATGCACTCATTTCTTTATTTGTAGCGACCACAGCGGCAGCGTTTGCAGCGGCATCACTGTGATAAGTAGTAAAGCTGCCACCCTCACTTGTATGGCGGTTATTAGTAGGCAAATTACTCATCTCTAACTTTGAACATTTGTGAAAACTAAAGCTACTACCCTCACTTGTATGACGGTTATGATACCGCTTATTATTGTTGTTGGTAGGCAATATTACATACCATACACAAAACGATTGACATATTATCGTACCTTAATCAGCCTTTATAATAAACAACTCCCTTGAAACAATATCAACTAACAACAGACAGATAAGATCTCATTTAGTTATCAAAGACTCCCAATTGGTGAGATTTGAGATACAACCTGGATTCTGAATAGAAAAAGACGATAGAGATACAACAACATAACAACATCTCATTGAGGTTCATTCAACTTATCAACAGGCTTAATAATTCTTATACTACATTACCAATCTCTATCCCGCCCCCTTATCTATTTACATAATATCTTATCCTCTTCCCAACATACTATCTCCACTTAAACTTGTAGTCAATGTCAATCTCATTTCATAGTCTCGTACAGTCTGACTAATTTGATCAGCTAAACTCTCTACTCTACTTTCCAAGTATCTTTCTTTCGACTTGAGTATCTGAATAGTCTGCTTGGCACGAGATAGTTCTGCCGACGTCTCACGTTGAATAATCCGCTGTGCTTCGGCAGACTTGGAATGTTCTGCTATCAGTTTCGAGAGCTCCATTTTTTCGGCTTGAAGTTGTGTAATATGAGCAGTGTATTCCGATAGGCTCGAATCATTCATGGCCTTTACCTGGGCTTTCTCAAGCTTGTTTCTTAAATGCTGTATCTCAAGTAGCAACTCATCCTGTTCTCTATTACTTTTACTCTGAGTAGCCAGATCCTGTACCGTATTACTCCTTTCTCTTGTTGTTGCTTCATTTAACTTGCTCTTCAGCGATTCACTCTCATTCTTCAGATGACTAATCTCCTGTTGATAATGATTCTTCTCTTTTGAGAAATCATTACACATGCTTTCCAAATCTAGTCGCATCTTATCCCCATCTGAAGCCATTACATCCAGACTTCTAAGAGCATTATGCAATTGATGTTTCACATCCTTACATTCAGCCTCCAACTCTACTTTTGCCTTGTATGTCTTATCCAACTCAGACTCGAGCAATTGTGTATCCTTCTCATGAACAGACTTGAGAGTTTCAATATCGTTTCGTGATTGAACTACCTGTGTAGATAATACATCCCTCTGCTCTTCCACACAGTGTAACTTGTCCTCATACTTCATTGCCCAATCCTTACGTTCAGCTTCACCTCTTATCTTCACACTGCGCAGCTGAGACTGTAAACTATCAACCTCATTCTTGTAGTAAGTTAGGTTCTCTTCGTGCTCAGCCTTCATGATGCTAATATCTTGTTGCAATCTTGATGTACTCTCATCATGAAGTTGTCGGGCCCTGACAAGGTCAGCCTTGAGTCCCTCGACTACCTTATTATAATTCTGTTTGATATCCTCACAGCTCGAGCCTCTCATGTTAAGTTGAGATTGCAAATCTACGATTTGGTCTTGGTAACTCTTTTCTAAAGACTGCTTATCGGCAAAGAGTTTGGTTAGTTGATCCTGCTGCTGCTTAGACGTATCAAAGAGAGCGCGATTCTTGCTCTCTAGGGTTTGGATAGTATGATTGAGATGAGACTCAAGTTGATCTTTCTGCGTATCCTTCTCCTACAGATGAGAGAGAGCGCGAGAGTAGGTTGAGGTGAGTTAGAAAAAGTACACATGATATGTCAACCCATACGTCTCCGTATCATTCTCACCTGACACTCTAACTCAACCTGTTTCAACTTTCCCATACACCCCATCCATTTAGATTCCATATACATTTTCTCTTTCTTCATATTTTCCAATTCAATATTCAATGATTCGTCATCAATACTTGTGTTATTGCAACTCATTAAGAGCATCTCTTGGTTAAGTTTTTCAACATGCTCCAATTGCTGTTGTACTTCATTCATTTCTTTACGATATGTTTCATCAACCTTTTTAGTTTCATCTACTATACGTTTTTCCATACAATGTTCTCGACCTTTACTTAGTTCCAACTCTTTTGTTACACTTGTCAATTGTTGTTTGAGGTTTGTAATTGTAGTTTGTTTTTCCTTTGAGATTGTATTCTTAGCCTCGGTTGCATTGACTAACTTTCGCTTATAAGTGATTATATCCCGTGCTAACTTATCACGTTCATTTGTTAACATCTTGATTACCTCAGCGTCCATATCATATACATTATTACCCTTAGAAGGAGACTCGGGTATCTTTGGCATTGACTTCTTTGAAGATGCAGCTGATGATACAGATGCACTACCACCACCACTACCTCTTTCCAACTTCCTTTGATATGCTGCATTACGACGACGAGGTGTTGTTACCACCATCATTGACGTAGGCTCAGTGTTGACTTCCACTGATGGCTTATAACTACCTTTTGTATTCACACTCCTTGCGTCACAAATGGTAGTCGGTATTGCAAAGTTAAATGTATCCTCTGTAGTTTGTATAGTCGATTGTCCTAATGAATACTGACTGGATGATGTTATTGTGGAATCGTCAAATGTTAACGACTCGGTTGGGTTACATGATGATTGATTATTTTGTAAATATTTATTTTTCTTTAGGGAAGAGGTACTACTATCATGTGATTCTATATTGAGTGTAGCCGCAGCTTGTTGTTGTTGCTGCTTCTGCTGTTTCCGTTGTCGACGGCGTTCGTTTGCAACTTGTGAAAGACGCGATGACGATGATAATGATGACGACGATGCCATTATGTCAGGGAAAGACTGTTATATTATGTATTTGATAGTATTATTGATATCGGGGAATGACTCTAATATTTTGGTTACTATCTCACCTACCTTCTGGTTATATACCAGAGATGAGATAGGTGTGATAGGCGTCTTGCTGCTTGCTATTCCTTTACTGCTCACTAATAGTCTATTCCTGCTAATAGTACAGAAGTAGTCTACTCTAGAGTGAGTCTAATAGTACTATGAGGCATGGAGGGAAGTTTACTTTCTCGTTACGCTTTCTTGCAAGTAAAGCTAAGTAAAAGCCAACGAAATGGCCGTAAGTTTCATAATTCATATGTACTACACTACATAATCTTATACGATAGATAACTCTTGGTACATATAATATATACGTAACTTGGTGTTACTCATGTACTTTAGGTCCTAGCCAGAGAAGCAGCGGCGTCTGGCGACAATAGGCAATGTGGTCATTACTCAGGAATAGATTATGGAGTATTTCTCGTAATAGTAATAGTAGAACGTTATTCAATTGCATCGGCGGTAATTAGCACATCAGTGGGATGTTTATCATTTTACTAGGTGACAACTTCTCCCGTCATCGAAATGTATATGGAGGTTTCAGTAGTGGTCAACAACCTTATGATGTACCATTGATTGCAACTAGCGCTTTATCATCATCGTCGTCAAGTGAAGATTCTATACCGGAGGTAGGTGAGTTGCAAACATCAACATCAAGTACTAGATCATATACAACAAAAGCAGATGAGTACTTCTTAAAACACAGCAACATACCATTACCAACAATTATACATGATAATTTGCAAAGATTAATACCTAAAGAAAATCAAATCGACAACAATAGGATCTTAGTCATTGGTGATGTTCACGGCTGTCTCGAAGAATTGAAGTTATTAGTTGAAAAGGCAACCAAAGAGCATAATAATGGAAATCAATTTACAGCTGTAGTATTGTTGGGAGATCTGTGTAATAAAGGGCCACACTCCGCGTCAACAATTCAATATGTACGTCAACAACCAAATTGGTATAGTATTAGGGGTAATCATGATGATCGTTCATTATTAGCCGCTTTGGGTGATGAGAAACAAAGGAATAAACCGAGGTACGAATGGGTAAAAGCGTTATCAGATAATGAAATTGAATGGATGTCCAATCTACCCTATACTATTAGAATACCAAAAACAATGTTCAATAATAATAATGTTCAGCTAGATATATTACTTGTTCATGCGGGCTTAGATCCGACTATCGAATTAGAGAAGCAAGATATTGATACAATGGTAACAGTCAGAGAATTGATCGTAGAAGGAAAGTCACAACCATGGGCAAAAGTTTGGGAGGGACCCGAACTTGTTGTTTTTGGCCATGACGCCAAACGAGGCCGACAGAACGAACATTTTGCTATTGGTTTAGATACTGGTTGTGTGTATGGAGGTCAACTAACTGGCATTATACTACCGGAGATGAGAGTGGTCAGTGTTGATGCACTAAAAGCGCATCAACCAGTAGTGAAGAGAAAGAAGATATAATTCTATAACTATAGTTAGGTATGCAAGAAGATAGAATAAACACTAGTCTCTATAAGAAGCTTCTAAATCAAAAAAACAGTCATCATTAATGTTTATCAAACAAACCTCTAAGCACTCTTTCTCAGTTGCTTCTTTCCTACTTTTGCCAGATACTCGGGGCTATACAGTTCCCGAAGTAGACTGCTAAGACTCTCGACACTTGCGCTACTCGAGAGACTGCTCCTTCTTCTTCTTCCACTATTCTTTTTTGAACTGTTCGGTAGCGCAACTCCTCCTAGACTAGCAGAACTACTAGTATTACTACCTCTTCTTCTTTGGTCATTCTCATTATCACCACGGAGCTTGGAAACTAGACTATTTTGATCGGACTCATTTGTTAAATCCCAGCCAACTCTAGAATTCATCGAGGAAGAACTCATTCTTCTTCTTATCGGGCCACTCTTTGTATTATTTTTGAGAATAGATTGTATTGAAGTGAATGGAATGGTCTTTCTCATCGTAGGAAGGTGCGAGCAAGATGAAGATGTTCGAAAGACGGGCCTCCCTGGTGAATTTTGTTGATAATGATCATTACCATCATTCGTTTTTGTTGACACCTGTTCATAAGTTATACCACGCTGATTGACGACGGCCCAGACCTCAGTATGCTGAGGTGCTGCTGTGACTGTGTACAAAGAGTTTGTGCTTTTTCTGAGTGGAGATTTTGCAGGCCGCGGTTGGTATAAGTTCTTGAGGTTTGTACCCAGTGTTGCATCACCAGAGCGTTCACTCTGATCCTTGCTACTGTTTACTCCATCTTGAATGTTTGTTGGAAGAATGACAGCAGTTTTTGATACAAAGGATAAATCAAGGTCACCTGTTGTCTTGCGTCTCACCATTGGTTTGCTAAAAGCCGAGTGGGGTGATGTTTGCATCGGACTTCCCTCAACGACAGCTTGATCTGATCCCATAGAGCGTCGTGATGCCAAAGACCTGCGTGATTGGTCAAGTCGTCCATGTGTTATTGGCGGCTGACTTGTTGATCTTCGTGACTCCTGAGATGATCTTCTTCTGCGGGTAGGCTCTTGACTCTTTCGTCTATGTTGGTGGGGTATTTGCCTTGCCTTCTTCTTGGGCACTAATTGTGGACTTTGAGCTCTCTCCATGTCGGCTAATATACCTTCAGTTGCATCGGTATTGACCAATCGTATACCACGTCCCCAATATTTACGTCGAATTGTCTTTGTGCTGCCTTTCACGTCAAGGACAAATCTAATTTCCCTTTCTTCTTCAGCCTTATCATCATTTGATGGTTTGTCAGCAACAATACTATATGTCTGAGAATAGTAAAATGATATAAAGCAAAAGGTAAGTTGCCCCCATTCATTATAAGTATACATATAAAAACATTTATTAACTTACCCAATCCCCATTAGAACGTTTGATGAAGCAAAAATCTAAACTTTGCAATGAGTTTGCATTATCAATCGCTACTTGTCTAGATTGGGGTATAATCATATGTGATCGGTGTTTAATAACATGTCCTAAATGATATCCTGGTAAGGATGTTGGTGCCAAAACGGGGGGTTCAGATTCTTCTCTGGGTATCGGTGATGGAGTACTCTTTGATTTGGCAGGTGGAGATGTTCGTCCTCTTCTCTTTATCTTACTGCCCCGGTTTGTATTTCTCAAACTATTAACTACAATTGCACCATTCTCCCACCTACATTCTATGCTGCTTCCGTCTAAGTCTGCTATGAACGTACCCATCCCATGAGGTATGTTAAGGGAATTTATCTCACCTGTGTATTGACCACTAATGCCACATTGCTCATATGTCCATGGCATTGATACTACATGTTTTGTAGATGTTTCTTCTTGTGGTACTTGTGACTCACAATCTTGGGGATTATCATCATTCTCATCTATATCATTATTATCTGCTCTCACCCCCAACTTCTTCAGACCAATTGTATTTTCATTGTTGTTATTAAGAGGCAGTGAAGGTAATTCAGAACTCTTATTTAATGTTTCTTTTAGTGTATCAGGATTCTGTTCTATCACTGTTGTTGCAAATGTTCCCCATGATACATGTCTACTTCCCCTTAATCCAGAATCACAGCTTGAACTTCGTCTACTGCTGCACGAGAATTTCTCTTGAGGTAATACTGTTGAATGTCGATGTCTTCTACGATTTGGTTGCAAAGATTGAGATCTAGTAGTTGATGTTGTACCGCGCGCATCCTTGTAAAGAGTATTCATAATGCTATCCAATCCCCCCGCATTTACGTTAATACTATGACTTAGATTACTAACGCTATCATTGAAAGCACTATTCATAATATTAGTATGTTTACTCACATAATAATATAATATGGTATTTTATTTGAGATTGCAAAGTAAAGGTATCCGTGCTTTCTTTGAGTGTTAGATAATCATCGCACCACTAATATACTCCAACAAATAGCTCCACACTGACAGTAGGCTCCCCTTTTGTTTGGACAAGAGATGAATGGTGTGGACACGACCCAAAATTCGTGTGTCCATGACCCTGGACGAGCGAAAATTAATTTTCGGTTTACTTAGCGTCCCACTAACAAAATAAGGCCAACTTCAACCGAAGATTACGCATTCAATTCTCACCAAATCGAACCGGCCTTAGTACTAGCCTCATCTACACTCAATTTCCACACTATTGATGGTAGGCGATTTGTTGTGGCGTCTTTTAGTTATGATTTAATCCTCACTTGAAGTTGACTCTAAAAAAATGAAAAATCAGACGTCATCTGCGATTGGCTTTGGTGGCGAATAGGACGTACGTTTGTGTAGGCCAATGCATTAGTTTGCATGTTGACATGATGTATGAAACATCGATGACATTTGGTAGTGTTTGGGTGGTCTGAAGGATCATATTATGTCACTACAATACTGCTGATGCATTTTTGGGCTGAAAATTAGGCACTATTCTGATGTTCTACGCAGATGTATGAAGAGATAGAGCAACAACCCACCATCAAATGATTGGATCAACAATAGATTAAGCTGAGAAGGGTATTGTGCATACGTTTTTGATGTAGAGAAGATTGGATGAGGGTGATTTAGTTGCTTAGGGTTGAGATCGTATTTCTGAGTTATTGTTAATTTAGGAGGCATATAGAAAACGTAGAGCGTAGACGATTGAAGAAGGCACAATGGGGTTGTTAATAGACAATCAAGGAGATTAAGTTGAGTTTAGGATTGTGTATACGGTTCGGACGTGGCATAATCGCTGTTTATTACGTCCTTTGTTGATTTTGAGCACAGTTTTCGAAACGTAAATTGATGGAGAAATGGCTGTGATGCCATGTGAAGCATGAAGTAGATGATATGAGGTACGGCGAGCATGTTACAATCGTTTGGGGAGGGCGAGGTATTGATAGGGAAGCAAACAACTCCAATTATTGGTCTAAATCACCCAATTTTCACGTATCCGAGGCAATAAGGATGATATATCACGCCCACACACAATGAATGAACAAGAAGAGCACTTCTCCTATCTGCATCCATCATATACACAACACTCTGCCACAGAGGGGGTGGATATTGTTCGTAGATGGATCGGTATTGGTATTATACTAGAATACAGATTTATGCTTCAAAGGGCTTAGATTGAGCACTTCCTAATCATTATAAACGCTTCTTAACAATGACTAAAGGACATTAACCTTCTCATCTATACATTAACTAAACATATGCACACTATTTTGAACGTATGCGCTATCGATCATCGTCTATTTCTATACTATCTTAACAACACTTTTCACGCCAACATTCTTTCTAAATCATTGTTTTGTAGTTCATTAATCGTATCACGCCACTCCAACAAGCCCAGGGATCAAGTATACGATATAACCTAACCACTACGCCTTGTGTTTAGCTTACGAGACAGCCACAAGTTTCGTATTCTTCACATCAAAGCCGTACTACTCATCAACAAAATACGACTGACTTTAGAGTCGAAATTCGACGCAACCACAGACTAATACACAACAAGCGGCCACCATAAGTAGTGTGGAAATTGACTGTAGATGACGATAGCGCCATCCTTTATGTGATTTGGACAAGTATTCATTAAGATATTGATCGTCAAAGTTGGTCTATTTTCACGCAATGGCTCCGTAGAAAACTCATTTTTCGAGCGAGCTCGTCCAGGGTCATTGGAATTTTTACCTCAAAATAGCCAACATTGCCGACGATCGTTTGGCCGATATAGACCAGCTACAGAGACAAATCAACCAAGTAAGAGACACTACAAGACCTCTAGTTTAATATACTGTCATTGGAACGGATCAAATCCGTCGTCTACATGCTGAGATTTAAGTCTGAAAATAGCCCTAAAATTGCTAGCAGGCGTGTCCACACCATCTTCTCATGGTTTGGACAGCATCATGTGATAAGTATCATAGCAGCTTCTCTATTATCTTTGCTTTGAGCCCCCGGGCATGGATAGGTACTTCTGATCAGTATCAACATTTACTTCGGTGCAGCGAGCGTGCTTACGATACGGCTCAAGAGGCTCTTTAAGCTCACTAGCTCGTCTTATCTTTCCTACAGTGTGAAAAGATCTCATGTTACATCATATATATCTAAGAATAATCTAGTGAACCCTTAGAAGGAATAGAGTATGTAATTATCGATCTAAATGCAAGACTGATTCTACCCCGACGCCGACACTACACCTTGCAAGAATAGAAAATCTTTAATCTATACCTCTGCCTTCTTCCCATCGGGTACATGTGCAGGAATACATTGTTCCGCAACACCATCAGGAGGAGGGAGCATTGCAGGCGCAAGAGGAAGATTTGCCTGTAAACCTACTGCATGTTTAGTACACCGACCATCTTTCTTCTGTTGATTGTAACAACCGTCAATGGTGCATCTTGTTTCCTTTCCATGTCGTGCACATGTTCCTCCCCTGGAGACCTTGTTACTGCAACCCTCAACGTTACAAGTTGCGCGCTTAGCCCCATGCCTAGAAGTAGAAAAGAGAGAGAGAGAGAGATGGGAGAACATATCATATGAGTAAAGTGCCATGATGTGTACACAATTATGATAAGTTTCATCCACAGAGAATGCGCTTACCTAACACACACTCCTTGTTTGAGTGCATTGTTTTGACAACCTTCGACTTTACACTTCTTTACAACTGCACCATGCTTGGGAAACCAAAATTTGATTAGGTGACAGCAGCATATAAACGAAAAGAGAGGGGATAGGGGGTTAGTATACATCATTTAAATGCAAAACCAGTCACGCGACAATACTATTTCACACTAGACTGCACAACCAGAATTACCCCCAAGCCAACTCTATCGCTTCTTACCTTGATACACGTCCCTCCTTTCTTTGCAAGACTTTTGCATCCTTCAACCTTACATACTTTGTGCTTTTTGGCGCCATGTCGGCAGCAAACTCCTATAGATTGAGAGATACGAATAATGAGTTTTTAACGAGTCATCAATGATGATAACTGGAGAGACACAAACATCTTATCAACTCACCATCTCTGACGGATTGGTTCTTACAGTTTGGTATTCTACAAAGCTTCTTCTTGTTAGCTCCATGACGGCAACAGATTCCTAGACGAACAACTTGATTTGTACCTATTAAAACAAGAAAGAGATCTGAGATATTCTTCACAAAAATGAATACATCATATGCATTTATATTAACTTACAGCCCTCTGGAAGATGGACGTTTCCACATTAATGAATATGAAAAAGAGGTGATTGAAACTTATGTTAGTACATGTGATTTGCACAGGCAATCAAATAAATTCAAATAAAGTAGACTTTCCTACCGAACATAGTTTCACTTTTGCTCCGTGTTTTATACAGACATTGTTGTTGACGGTTTGATTGGTACAACCTTCAAATTTACATATAGTGTGGGCGTGGGATGTACCATACCTTTCCTGTCTTTCAAGCCTCTTTAGAACTGTTGTACTTTTAGAAGAAGAAGCTTGCAGATCGTCAGTAGCCTTCCTCTTTATACCACCTACTAATTCTTGAGACTCTTCAGAAGCCTCACCAGTAGCAAGGGATAATAAGATATTGCCCGCATCAAGATCATTATCGACACCTTGTGCCTTACCCCGACCAGTTGGTATATGGACACGCGCTGCAACATTATTAGGGTGGGTAGATTGTTGAGATGGTTCAATTGTTTGACCCATCATCGGTTGATTAGGGTTTGCATATGCTATAACAATATTGAATATTGTTGGAGATAAGTGATTTAAAATGTATGTATACATGTCATGTGTTGTTATTTTGAGTGGAGGAAAATATAAGCGATTTAAATAAAATGTGTATGTATATAAATTGCACATGTCATGTATGTGTATTATATTTGAACTTACGATTGTGTGCAATGAGATTTGACTGTTCAAAGTGTCTATTGCACAATCCCTGTCTCTTTGCTTGCCCAAGGCATCCTTCATATGCACAATTCATTGGATTTGCTGTTTGTTTTGGTATAAATATTATGTATGAGAATGAGCATAATATATTATAATTTCATGAAGGTTATAATTATACTACTTAATAAGGTAATATACCTAATACACATTATATAATAAACCACCATATCATATAAACATAATAAAATACAATATTACCTGCTCCTTGAACAATAGGAGGAAGAGTAGGATAAAGATAAGGTTGAGCTGGTTGTGGAATAGTTGGTTGTTGATATTGTAGTTGATATGCTGGATTTACTACAGATGATCTCCCCCTCGGTTGATGTACAACCTGAGGTTGTCCATTTCGTTTGGATGAATGGCTCGTGTTCATACCTAATATCTAAATGTTGTGTTTGTGGAAAGAACAGTCTAGTGGCTACGATATCTCATAATTCATAATAAGCATTCTAATGAACTGTAAATAATAGGTACAAGTACCATAGGCACGAGGTATCCTGGTGGATTTTGCGGCTGGATGGAGAAAATTGAAAATAAAGGCCGTGCATGAGGCCGGTATCCTCAAAAACTTGGGCTGGCCATAGTAAAAATGAGGCAAAATCACTAACAAATCCGAAATATGAAGGTCTTCCAATCGTCGAATTATAGATGCGGAGACATCCTATCTGATGCAGTTTTGCATGCTGATTCCGAATATGGTACGTATAGGCTACGACTTTCCTTTTAATAGAAAAAAAATATTTAGTAATAACTGTTTCTACAATATATGCTACTAACAAAAAATAGGCGATTTTTTTTTCAGACTGATCTAGACCATATAGCTCGGCATATAAACTACAAATATGTAGTAGAGGAGCCTTGTGCAATTTTAGGCCGCTATTCCTGTTCAATTTATTGCAATGGCCGATCTTTCGACATATTTTTGAGTGAGGGCCACTGTGTAAAAAGTCAAAAATAGGATACCCCAGCCCAAGTTTTTGGTCATGCACGGCCTTTATATAGAGTACGAAAGGTACCTACTTATATCTACTTTACATTTTCGCCACGAATATGATATGTCAACTCATCATATGAACACTTTCTTCTCTCCTCATACTGAATGCTCTCTTAAAGTAGCAATCATTGCCTTCCTTGAACCGTCAATGTCCAATCCTTTCTCATGTAACATCTTGCGTAGATCACTTACCCTCATTGTATTGATATCGACTTCTCCCTTCTTGTTGGTTGTACCACTTTCCTTCTTATTGGTTAATGCTGTTTACAATATCACATGATACGATGATAGTGTTTATTATGTGTTTGCATCGGATAGGAAGAGAGAGTGTTAGATGCATATAACATGTGCATATTCATAACAGTATGTTGAGAGTACTAACCTGCAATAAGATCGACAAATAGACTGCTACCTCCTGGTATCTCATCAAAGGACACTCCGTTGAGTACATCGCTTCCATTCTCTAAGATATAGTCCATTACGGCCTCCTGTAGTAAAGCACAGTTCTTAGATACTGCATAATGCAATTGATTCATCAAATTGCTGACAGTGATCGTTGTTGAGTTGACATACGATGCTTCGGCCTCAAGCTTAAGATTAACAACGCCATATCGATCCGCTGCATCAATGATCTCTCTTGCATTTGATTTCATGTCCTCCTCAGAGATCTTACCACCATATGTGTAGTACAATACAAAGTGAAAGATTTCCGGCTTGACTCCAGTGATTTGCAAAGCGGTTATCAATTTTTCATCATCTTTGTCGTCGTCATTACTCGGAGCAAGTAAAGGAGCCAGCTCTTTTAAAATAAATCGATGAGCATAGAATGTAGTTGAAACCTTTGCCTTCTTCCTCGTTTCAAGCTTTGATCCTTTTCCATCCCCAACTTCGAATATTAGATCAGATGATGTCTCGTCATTAAACTTGCCGAGAATAGTCTTTGTCAGGGGATTCTCAGGCACAAATGGCATTGATACTTGTGTCGTTGATTCCACTTTTCTCATCCGTACTTCAACGAGTAAGGTTCCACCTGCCTTTAACCCACTGACGATTTTCAACCTGTCGAAATCATCTTTTGATAGAGGAGAGGAATTGGAGTGAGTTGTAATTTCAATTGCAATCGACAATAACATACTCTATATTGTTTTGTTGCTCACCTTCTCCTAAACAGTCCGCAGCACTACCGGCAGGAGGAAAGTGGTATTTGCCCATACTACGCAACTCATGTGTTTGCTCAATCGAACTTTTGATCATCAAACTAGAATCAACTTCGATATCACCCTTTGATTTGTGATACAGATAGATGGAGACACGGCCATTGCCTGAAAAGACTTCACCGCCAGGATAAATAGCTAGACACCATTGATGTCCAAAAGAAGTGAACTTGGCTGATTCAACATACTCCCCCCTTTCAAATGGTAGACGTTCAAAGTTATCAAAACATACCTCGAATATCTCCCAATCTTCTTTTGTTGCACTTGTGCTATGTGCCATAATATTTATTCGATATTAAATGATTATTGTAGAAAGATATAACGTTTGCAGTTTTGCAATACCTTATTATTAATACGCCGCTATTTATACACACGCTAAGAGGAGTCCTATCATAATAGATATCACACTCTGAGCGAGCGTTGGATTTTAATTTGTCATGAGTCAAAGTATCGGTTTTATCGCCATTTCGATTTTGCCTCCAGTGATCTTGCTCATTGCCCAGCCACTACCACTTAGGTATGATAACTCTCAATAGCAGTCGATATGGGAAGCAATACAGGTGAAACTGGCGGCGGCAGAAATGATGATAGCAGTCGCAACAATATAAAATCAAGGTTAGATAATCGATTCGAGAGATATCTAAGTTTAAGGGGGGGTACTGGCGGAGAAGAAAGCAGTAGTAATACATCAAAAGCTGATATTGATAATATAAATACAACAACAGTACAACAGGAAGACGACGGAAATTGGAATCATGTTACATCTCCTTTCAAATCTACATCTAAATCTTCATCATTAATTGTTGATGATAAGACTGCAGAGTCATCGACTTCTCCATCAGTATTTACAAATGTAGTCCGATCACAAACAGTAGATAGATTTTCTAACATCTTTATGGAGCGTATCGGTAATGTAATGTCTTCAGGTAAACTATCTGCAGCATGGCAAGATGGTGGTGGCGGTGGCAGTAGTATGATATCATGGTTATTAACAGATTATTCTCCAGAAGCTAAAGATAAAAATGTCAGCAGCAACAGCAAAGCAGCAATAAATCCAAATGATTATACTGCCGAGAGGAACATGATGGCGCCTCATTTTACACCCATAGTGTGGGGTAGTAGTTGCATGGTAATAACACTGCTGTCAATAAGAACAGGTAGATGGTATCAGGGAAGACAAGCTGCGGTCAATACTGCAAGCCGCACTGAATACTGGAAGGGAAAGCAGTATACTAGTAATAGAGCAACACAATCTCTTCAAGATGTCAGACATACCAAACCACTACAGCCAACACAAAGCAACAACCCACTTCATCCTCGGAAGGCATATTTAGGCTCACAAGTTAAAAAAATGGCATCAAATTTGAATACACTTCCCGTTGATTTGTCGGTCTCAATGTTAGTTGGTATCTCCACTACACTATTCTTAACTCGACCACAAGAATTAATGCAAGACTTTGCAAAGGCGCCGTTATTGAAAGGCAAGAGTGTTTTTGCTGAAGAATTATGTACACCATTTAGTGATGAGATGAAGAATATTAATGAGATGACATATACCTATACTTCGTATAAAGATTTAGAAGCGCAGCAACACAAGATGATACCCTACTCTGAGCTTTGGAAAGATGAGAACTTGGGAGAGTTTGATAGTCTCAGAGCTATTAGAGACTTTGTTCATAATTGTCACAAACGCGAAGAGTTGGAACGAAGAAAGACTGAAAAGAGAGAAACCATTGATGGTAGCAGTGATGAAGAAGATGATATTGACCATAATAATGTTTTCATCTGTTGACTTTGAAGTAGTTGTGGTATAATATGTAGGTAAACTACAAGCAGCAAATAAAAATAAAAGGCATGCAAGTAATGCACGCACATATCTAGAATTGTCCATAATAGGAATATACAAAGTATCTTTGGTACCTCCTGCCTATCGCCTCTTTTCTTCCACTGGCGATTTTTTTACACTCTCATAGTTTGGTAAATTACGTAGATAGGCAATAACCACCATCCTAACACTACATAATTTATCTATACCAACTCTATATACAGAAGAGTAATACCTTCATAAGCAATTTGTATACATAATATTTTTGCCGAGAGAGATATCGAAACAAACAAAAGATAATTCAATTTCTGTTCTTTTTACACATAATATACCGAGTTAACAATATGACCACATTACCACAATGTCAAGTATTATTATCCCTAGCCCATCTTCTACAACAACATTCATTATCATACGATGATGAAAAAGATATGTTACTAAATGTATCAGTCAAAACTGCAACAAATATTTCAAATCAATATAAAGGTGGTATAAATTCACCATCTAATGCATCAGAAGGCGAGGTACATTTGATATTAACAGGTAGTCCTAGGCCAACGTTTGCAGAAACTAATGCTTGGTTGTTGGATAGTACTCCTAAGAAGTCACCACGTAAAAATTCATCAGCTAGTTCTGCTGCAAATGAAACTCGTGATGAAAGAGCAGATAGTAACCTATCCACAGAAAGTCTTAGAGGTAGTTATTCTATATTAGATAATTCTATGGACATTCATCCTGATAATGATGATGATGATGATGATAGTGATGTATTAATGAACAATAAAGATAAAGAAAGAGGAGGAGAAAGTGGTGCACAATTACTACAAGAATATATAAATGATTGTGCAAGGAATGAATCTAATTCATCAACTCGCAATGCCAACTTATCAGATTTAAGTGGGTCACCGACGCGGTCAGGTGGAAGTGTATTAAGTAGATACAGAGAACGGAAGAATAGTGAGGCCAGTGCAATGAGTGCTACTAGTGATGTTGATGCAGCTGTCAAAGCAGCTACTGATAGTATTGAGAAGACAAATACTGTTGCTGGAGGCCCGATGGTAGGCCATGCGGTTGTTGACGCTGTGAACCAGTCAAAGGGTGTTGGATTACAATCATCACGAGCAAAGTTATTACAAGGTACTATTGATAGACCATTATGGGATCAGCGTCGATGGACAGATGGGGAGTGTTTATTTAGTGAATTGATTGAAAAGGTTGGACTTGAGAGCTTTGAGAATACTGCCAATGTGAGTAGTGGAGCTGTTGGTATCTCAGCTGATGTTGCTGCGGGTGGTGTAGTCTCACGACCAATAACTGGTGCAGACATTATAGTACCAGAACAGCCAACCAATTTGGGTGAAGGATTAGCAAAGAGTAGCAATTTGGCAGCAAATTTGATTACTGTGCCAGCAACAAAGATTAATGAAGGAGGAGAGCAATTGTCAGGATTAGAAGAAGGCACCATTGATGAAATTGCAAGGGGTATATTGCGTTGTTTGAAAAGGAAGAAGAGTCCACCAGCTAGTAAGTTGGTACTAGTGTTGCCCCCTTTGGCTGATAGCAAGAAGGAGGAACAAAGGAGACAGAATATCGTAGCTAGGTTGATGGCTGCATTTCAAAAACTAGAACAATACAACGATATGATTGGAGCTCCCAAGTTAATGTCAGATGCTGAGTATGAGATTGCAAATGTTGTTTCTGCTTGAGACCTTTGATGACACCATTATGTGATATGTACAAATTGAATAAGACTAAGTTTACTGCTTACTAGTTCTACACTACTACAGCACGGATGTGTTTGCTGTTGGCAGTTGTCAACTAATCATTCAATAATGGAGTTTCGTGGTCGTTACTGAATAATGTGGGAGATAAAATCCCCGCCCGCGGGTTATAATTTCATCGTACTCCATAGCATCATTCCTGTGCTCGACTGGCACATGATGTATGTCAGTAGTCAGGTAATCATGTTTTGCTTGCTCTATAAACTCCTAGGCTACATACTCACTTACTTATATTAATCACATATAATTATAACAACATCTACTCTACTTTCCACTATATGTCAGGTAGTGCAGGGCCACAAATGTCAAGAATCTTACCAACGCAAGAATACATCCCAAGATGATAGCATTCCGCATGATATTATCCCGTTGGTAGTGTCCACCAAAGAAGGCATCTACATAGGTTGAGACATTTACTTCACAAGTACCATCGTCATCAACGTTACCAGGAATATCAATGCAAAGTTCGGGATAGTAGTCTGATCCATCCCCGACTATTACATTTCGAACAGTGTCAGCATGAAAGACTGACATTACCAAACCCTCATACACAAAGTGTCCCGGACAGATCCAATACGTAATCTCCCAAAAGCCACCAACCATCTGTTGTGGAAGGACAACAAACCCCGAGAAAAAGTTGTTGATTCCTATGAAGATAGAACACAATACTGTTGCTGTCCCTGGTCCCCTTACCAAGCACATGAATAGTTGACCACTGTATGAGTAGATGGCTGCATTGAAAGTGAAGAATCCCCAAAACGCAATGCCCTCCCTAACTCGTGTCTTAAGGGTGATACCAGGTGAATGTACTATTCCACTACTAGGGATGAATATTACACAAAAGAGAACTGTCGAGATGAGGATAAATCTCTTCTCGGCACTTGCCAAGGCACGACCGACACTTCTACTACCCAACATACCCGCTGCTTTGTGGCGGTAATACATATCCCTGATAGAAAGCATAACTGGTATCACTGATGTCATGGAAAGTACACCGATAATGATAAATGCAATGAAGATAGTTGCAAGCATACTAAAAGAGAAGATATGATCGGTGATATCAGTACAATGTACATATCAGAGAGTAGAATAATAAACGGGGATACTTACCTAACCATCTCCGGTTCCGTAAATGTATCGTTGAGTCGAATCGGAATGAAGCAGCTTCCTAAAAGCAATGCTATGACCATACCAAGCACCTGCAGAGGGAGAAAAAAAAATTCGTTAGTTAAGATAGAGAACAATATAAGATACTTCCAACACAATCGGGGGAACTCACCATTCTCGATAGGTTGTAAGCAGGACTCCTCCAGTAGATAGTCACCAGTCGCTTAGCCATCAAGTTGTCACGACGGTACCAAGGCACAGCAAATTCACTATCATACTTGATTTCAAGGGCTTCATCAGGCGATTCAGCTGCTTCGGTAAGCCGCCTTTGGAGGTCTGTACAATTAGATGACTCGTTCCAAGCCTTACTGAACTGTAATGGTTTCTCCCTGCTGTCTTCTTCTCCACAATTATCGTTCTCGTCTTCATCGTTAGTATTAGGGTCAAGAACATCATCATTCTCTTGTGACTTTCGGAACATTGAGATAAAGGTCTTTTTCTTCTTGACTGGGCTTGATTCTTCGGGACAGCTTTCATTAGTATTACCCTCTTTGATAGACTTACTTTCCTCCTCATTATCATTTGGTATCATAATCTGTTCACTTAATACATTGAGCATCCATGTTGAAGGGTTTTCACCCTTATCCATTCTCGAAGCACCAAGACCTTCAAAGTATGATACTAGATTGCAACTACAGAGACCGAGCTCTCCAAAGAACACCGTCTCACCACCTTTCTTGAGCAAGAGAAGATCATCAAACATGTCGAATACTGCTGATGAAGGTTGATGGATGGTAGCAACGACTGTACGACCAGTTTCACATATCTTCTTCAACGCCGTCATCACGAGAAGTGCCGCCCTTGCATCTAATCCTGATGTCGGTTCACTGTGATGTCAAAGTAGTGGGAGATTTAGTAAACATTTACAAAACAACTGAAATCAACAAGGAATCAACTTACTCAAGGAAAATGATGGAAGGAGAAGCTGCAAGTTCAACAGCAATAGACAGCCTCTTCTTCTGCTCAAATGTTAAGCCTCCTTCCTCAGCACTCCCCACAAGAACATCAGCTTCTCTTGTTAACTCAAGAGTTTCAATAATGGAAGTGACATGGTCTTCAAACCCCTCCGGTGTATCATAGACAGGATTAGATGGATCAAGTCGGAGTTGTGCTGAGAAGCGAATCGTCTCTCTCACTGTCAACTCTGCAGATTGTACATCAAATTGTTCAACATAACCGGAGCATCGTCTAAAGCTATTGGATTCCTGTGGGAAGCCATTTAATAGTATATCACCAGTGATAGTACCACTTTCCTTTCTTAATGCAATAACATCCATTCTAATATTAAGTAGCAAGAGACTATGCTGAGACACATTGTACAGAAAACACATTTAAAGTCACAAGAAACAAACTCACAATGTTGTCTTCCCTGCACCAGACTGGAGAATAAGTATAGACAAATTGAATGAAGGCGATGAGAATCTCAATAATTACAAGAGAAACAAGTGTAACTTACCTCTCCCATCAAAGCACACATACGCCCATGCCTGAATACTCCACTAACATTGTTGAGCAAGCGAAGTGTATCCGAACCGGTTGATGACTTGACTTCGTAGCTCACATTTTTGAAAGATAAATCAACAGGAATAAAGGCTGTATCAGTTAAAGTACACCGACGTCCTCCTTCGGTTTCCTTCTTCTCCTTTTCATCTTCTGTTTCAGAAACATCAGGTGATGCAGCAATCTTTGGCTCCATACGAAAGTATGTTAGACAAGCTGCTGATGTTATCATACAAAGAAACAGGAATGGAAGCAAGTATGCAAAGCAATATGCAATCCACTCTCTTCCAAATGGTTCACCATTAGGCATAACAATACCATTTGATACCAGAATTTGATCACCTACACCATCAGCATAAAGAGGATCATCACTTGTAAATTCATTCAAGAGTAGTGCCCGATACACCCATGACAAGGGCACAATCCAACTGCAAATAAGTGTTTGCAACTGTTGAGTGTGACAGGTACAATCAAGACAACATCCACAAAAAAGCAAGTGAACTTACTAAATCCAAATCCAATAGGCAGGGATCACAGCTGGAGCAACAATGTATCCACAAAAGAGAGTATTCAACAGTAAAATGAATGCACCTCCCGCACTCACAACTGATTTACTTGGTGCCAAAGTTGCCAATAACCCAAATAATTGGCCCATGGTAAAGTTAAACGAGAAGAATAATGCCAAGTATATCAAAAACCCAGCAGCTGAGAATACAAACCCTACCATCCAATATACAAATGTACCAAAGAGCATAACATCCAATAACATTTGTGGTATAAGTGCCAAGGCCTGTCCAATAATATACGCCAACGCTGGATAGAAATTGCTATCATGATGTTTGTAGAATATAGCACGATCATCTAACTTGTCAGGAGTGGAAGTCATGGCCCCCAACATAATAAAAAGGTTCCCTTGGAACAAAACACCGAAGAAACTCCGTGATATATCAGTGTTATGGAAGACAAATCCAACACTCAACCCCATTGCAATATTTTTGATAACAGATGCACGGATAAAGATATAATCCCGACGCCATAAGACAAAGGCTCGTTTCATCGTTAGCCATACTGATACCAAGAATGAATTTTGATACTTCTTTCTGAACGGTTCTAATTCTTTGGGTGCTTGTGTAGCAGTTGCCCAATCTACTTCCCATCCCTTCTCCTGTTCTTTTAATATTTGAGAACCAATCGTACTCTCACGAAGTGACTTGGCAAAACTAGCAGGTGTATGAGATGAACCATGCTCCGACTCATTACTCATATCAGTTTCAGCCCTATACAAATGTTTCCTATCCGAACTAGCAACTGCCAATAAGTAATCTGCATTATCCATTGAATCAGGTTGTTCATATCCAAGATTTCGAAAGTATCCACAAGCCGCCTCGGTTGGGCCCGTAAAGATGATATTTCCTCCCTCACTGAGCAAAATTACCTCATCAAATAACGCCACAGCTTCTGGACTTGGTTGTAATAAACTAACCACCGATATACGACTTAATAATCGTGAATGATAACTCAATATACGCAATATATCCACAGTACTGGCCGTATCCAACCCAGTTGATATTTCATCACCACATAACAGTGGAGTGTCCCAGATTAACATTTCACCCAATGTAACACGACGACGTTGTCCACCCGACACACCACGAATTTGTTCATTACCCACAAATGTATCTTGTACATGTGACAATCCAAGGCCTTCAAGCGTTAATCCAACCTTACCATCCTTTCGTGTTCCCTTACGATTCTTGCGAACCCTTTCATCCTTGCAATTGCCACTAAATAGAAACGTCTCGGCAACAGTTAACCGTGGTGCATGATTATCATTCTGACGAACGAATGCAACCAAATTCTTAAATAATGTTCGATGCTTCTCATCAACATCATCACCGCTAACTACTAAGTTATTATACAATATCTTACCAGTTAAATACTTATCTTCATTATATCCCTTGGGGAATGTATCTTGTTGTAACATACCAGCGATAGCTTTTAGCAAGGATGTCTTGCCAGACAATGGTGGTCCTAATACCAAATACATACATTTAGGTTTTAATACTAAGTTAACATTTGTTAATACATCCGTTACTAAATGTTGATTGGATGGACGATCTTCCTTATTAGCGCGGAGCCACTTAATAAAGCGTTGTATGGAGTATAAGGGTGATGTGTTGTAGATTGTTGGTATCTTATTCTTACCAGATCCATCATCTAGTGATGGGACACGATATGATACATTTTGTAATCGAACTTCCATGGATGGTAATGGCATTGATTGTAAGCCACCTTGTTTGGCTAAGAATCCTTTCAAATGTTTCACAAAGTCTGAATGATCTTCCATTGTTTCTTTCCGTTCTACAACTTGACCTTCTTCTTCTTCAATTGATGCAGATGATTCATCCTCGGGAAATAATTGCAACATACTCTGACGACGTTGGGCTACTAGTTTATTCATATGATCTTGTCGATGTACCTCAGATAAACTTCGAGGCCACTTTGCTTTACGATCAATGAATGATGCCTTGCGTGTATTTGTTACTGGCATACTACTTGATAGGCCCGACAAACGTGAATCTGCATATGAACTTTGACCCGAGGCACCGGAATGTATGGAGGATATACCACCAGTAGTTGTGGTAGATTTTTGACCACCCGCCATCATATTATCGACATCAATATTTTCATCATTGATAATAATTGGATCATCGACGCCAAAGGTTACGCTTAAGCGTTGCGGGCTACCATCGGGTGATGGTACCATGCCTATTTCAAGCCCTTCTTGGGCGTCGTCGTCTGGATCCTCCGCCATCGTTATATTGAGAAGAGAACACCGAGCCCTCCTTGAACAGCAACAGCAACAAATACACATAGAAGACTAAAGTAAAAAAAGCCAACAAAAATGGAGTGTGTCACTTGTACAAATTCGAGCACGCGGTATCCTTTGCAAAAAAAAAATAAAAAATAGAATCTCCACCTCTCTCACACATCACAACTATCGGCAGCTCCTACAGCTGATATAGGATAGTACAGCCGCACCCTGGTGCATAAATCAATGATATATAACCCATACTAAATACTGACGAGAAAGATCCGGATAAATCGACCAATAGATGACGATATTCCACATCTCCTCAACCACCTCCTCATCGATGAAATATTGACATACTAGTGAGAATATGCGGCTCGTTGACGGGCTTATTGTCCACCTATCACCGCAGCAATCGCCCAGTAGCCGTGATATAATATGATTGTCGATTAGATACGGCGGTGACGGTTTAGGACTGCGGTAATATGGTCTATGATAGTCGTTTCATATTTACTTATGATTTTGAAAAATATGCACATGATATGTCAACAACTAATAGAATAGGATTAAGTTAGTTGGCACCACAAAATACATTGCAATCCTGTAGTTTAGTAACATAATTATACATTAGAATACTCTTTATTGTTCACCTACTATGT
>Ga0214477_100352_pt1 | contig 32487 bp, 18 predicted proteins | sample M1_20Mar14CPVII9_FD_165058 | JGI IMG/M metagenome (GOLD analysis project Ga0214477, IMG submission 165058) | Marine eukaryotic communities from Monterey Bay, California, United States - M1_20Mar14CPVII9sort6BwellC16 | ecosystem: Environmental > Aquatic > Marine > Unclassified | place: USA... | reverse complement strand
AACTGTAGATGTGGCTAAAATCTGGCTGGCTTAAAAATTAATCCCAATTCAGCTGTGTCGTTCAAACAACGCCAAGAAACGACAAAAAAAAAGCTTCATCCAATCAAAGGAAACCGCGAGTTGCCGTAGGTTTAATGAGTGTCATTCTTAAGCCTATTTCGCGTTCCAGGCTAACATCCGTGCGGTTACGCACTGTGTGAAATCAGACCTTCTTGTCCACTAAAGGGAAACATCGCGTCCTAGTTGCGATACTAAGTGACCTGTTGCGCCTTCGAATCTTCACAATAAAAAATCGCGATCGTTGAACACTTAAGTGTCAATAAAAAGTTGTCAAAAATCATCATGATGATGGCTTTTGATGGAATTCCTAACCCATTGATAGAGTCAAAACATGGTTTGATCGGGTTTCTCACTTGGACGAAATCCGGACTTAGAAATTCAGGCACAGCGTGCAAAATTGATTTGGGCAAAAAATAAAAAATTAGGCATTGCACTGAAGTACCTGACATATATTAATAGAGGTGCAGGGCCATTAGCGGTTTTTATTTCTTGCCGTTGGCAGCACTTCTCTTCCTAACTTTTCCTTTCGACTGAAACACAACAATGTCTTCTAGGTGCTCGGACTCCGACCTTAACTTCGATTTTTCAAATGGATTTGAAGATTCAAGTGTCGAAATCAACGTAGAAATTTCAAACTCCGTCAGCCCAACGCCCGAAACCGAAACCGAAAATCCTAAGGCATCTCATAAAGCTTGCCCAAGGTGCAAAGAGTTAATCCTTCAGCAGGCCAAATACTGCAAACATTGTAGTTACTTTTTGGTTCGATCCTGAATGTCTTGGAAGCATGAAGCTAGTCGATGCTCGACAACTTCACCGGGAACTGGTTTCTATTTAAACAGCCAACCCGGAATTTGGCCTCTCGACGCCAGTTGATCGCCTGAATTTCATGGAGGTGCCCAAGAAGAAGTTCAATCGAACTTCAAAAGTCTCCCTAGCCAACCATAGATTTACCTTGGCAGATTTAACCGCCTAACCAAGCGACTTCCTGCGTCACACCAAAGTATTGCCCAGCACAAGTATTCAGCCGCATTAATTACACGTTGTGTTAGAGGCGCAACACTTGCGGAATGGCGTCACATCGATGATTACATTTTAAGATAGAATTCGTTCGGAATTACGGCGAAGTACCTGTATAAAGTGCTGATAATGCGCTGCACTTAGCCGCATAGCTTAGGGAGCATCTCGGTTAGTTCCTATTTCAGTCATCAAGTTTCTAGGAAGATAATAATGAAGCGAATTACAATGCCGCTCGCTCTAATAGTTCTGGCTCTCCTTTCGACTCACTTGTTGGCTCAGGGGCGACCTGGCGGAGCGAGACCTAATGGTGGGCAAGGCCCTGGCCCCGGCGCTGCTCAGCAAAACGGCCCAAGCCCTCAACAAATGGCACAGATGCTACTCCAAAACTTCGACCGGGACCGGAATGGAGAACTAAATCTCAATGAACTATCCGCAGCAATGGCCGCTCTACAGCAACGCATGCAGCAGGCAAATCGTGGCGGAGCTGGCGGCCAAGGAGCTCCAGGCGGACGCGGTGGAGCTGGGGGCTTTGGTGGACAAGGAGGAGCCGGAGGACAAGGCGGTGGAGCTGGCGGTCGCGGTGGAACCGGGGGCTATGGTGGAACGGGGGGCTATGGTGGAGCCGGAGGACAAGGCGGCGGCCCAGGAGGACGCGGTGGAACTGGTGGACAAGCCGGTGGAGCTGGCGGTCGCGGTGGAACCGGGGGCTATGGTGGAGCCGGAGGACAAGGCGGCGGCTCAGGAGGACGCGGGGGAACTGGTGGACAAGCCGGTGGAGCTGGCGGCAGTGGACAAGGCGGCGCTGGCGGTCGTGGTGGACAGGGCGGTGGGGCTGGTGGACAGGGCGGTGGAGCTGGTGGAAAAGGCAGTCAGTTATAGGCGAGGTTTTATAAAAATCAGCAACTGACGAAATTTTTAAACGGACGGAACCGGCTGGGACTCCACCCTCAGTCGACACCCGTTGTTTTCACAACAGAAAAAAACAAACAACCGCGACCGTTTAATTTTTCAAATTCAGTTTCCGGAGTCCCTCTTAGCACGGTTTCACGCGCCGTCGATCGCCTCTAGTGCAGCTTCGAAACCCCATCAAAAATGCTGTTGCGAAGCCGGGCTGCTATGAAACTTTCAAAACGGCTAGAGCAAATATTACGCAAATACAGAACCGGTTAGCTGACACTCTTTTCAAGCGCCGATTCAAATGTATTGCAGGCAATGTCTATTTCCTGTTCAGAAACATTCAGCGGTGGCAACCAACGAAGCACATTTCCACCAGTACCGCAAATTAGGATCAGCAACTTATTTTTTAAACACTCAGCCTGAATGTTGATTGCAGTCGGCTTGTCTGGTTTCCCGTCACGCATTAACTCCACGCCCACCATCAATCCGTGACCACGGACGTCCACTGTTCCAGAATACTTAGTAACAATTAACTCAATTCGCTCTTTAAGTAGGCTTCCTGCCACTCTGGCGTTTTCGATGAGTCGCTCGTTCTCAATCACCTCCAACGTCGCTAAGGCAGCCGCCATTGAAATCGCTGATCCGCCGCCGTAGGTTCCACCGTGAGAACCGGGCGTCCAACGAGACATCAGCTCATGGGATGCGCCAATTGCCGACATCGGTAACCCCGAAGCAATTCCTTTTGCCATGGTCAAAATATCCGGGCTGATTCCGCTGTGCTCGTGTGCCCACATTTTTCCAGTTCGCCCGAACCCCGACTGAATCTCATCGACAATCAACAAAATTCCGGTACGGTCACAAATTTCTCTCAATCCTGAAAGGAACTCCACAGGAGCAGGCACGAAGCCGCCTTCACCCAGAACAGGTTCAATAATAATCGCCGCAGTTTCCTCTGCAGAAGACTGAGTTTGCAGCAGTCGCTCAAGCTGTCCGAGACAAAAGCGAACGGTCTCTTCGCGAGACCAACCGTAATAAAACGAATTCGGGAAAGGCGCAAAAAAGACACCCGCTGGCAGCGGTTGAAAACCCTCCCGATAAACTTTCTTACTACTGGTCAGTGCCATCGTCATCGCTGTGCGACCATGAAACCCGCCTTCAAACGCAATCACATTGGGTCGGCCAGTTGCTATTCTGGCCAACTTCACGGCACCTTCAACTGCTTCTGCGCCGCTGTTCGAGAAAAAAAATGTTTCAATCGAGTCGGGGGTTTTACCGCGAAGCGCGTTGGCGTAGCGAAGTGTAATTTCTGGCAACATGCAATTCATTTGCCCAAACAGCAACTGACTCGCTTGAGACTCGATCGCCCCTACAATTTGGGGGTGGCAATGCCCCGTTGCAGTGACTCCAATTCCACTAGTGAAATCAAGGTAACGATTTCCCTGATCATCTAGGATGTAGCTTCCTTCGCCGCGAACAATGATCGAATTATTTAAACGTCCCCAAACATCCGACAGTGCTTCTTTACAATGAGATGTTGGCATTGAGGCGAGTCCACTTTAAACCGAGTTTTCAATCAGGAAATTTTCACGGGCTATTCGACCGCTCCACCCTATGTTATCACGAATCGAGCATCTCAGTAGCGACCTACCTTCATTTGTTACAATCTCATTCAAATCAGTCTAGCTAACAATTTCTTTAACTTACCCGAACGTACTGGATAATAATTTGCGGCAAGACTACCAGTCAGATCCCAAAGAGCCTCCACGCGTCCCATCGAGCGGTATTCATCGGCGCGACTGGTTAAAGCAGAGTTTCGTATTCTCTTCATTGGCGTTCGGAGCATCCAGTAAAACGATAAGCGCAAGCCTCTCAAAAATTCCTTCTTCAGAGCTAGAATCACCTCCCGCTCAGGAACCGAAATCAAAATACCTTGAGTTCGACGGCTTAGGGTTGGCAAAGTTAGTTCGCACGAAACAAGTGACGCCACTTGAGCTGCTTGAAGATGCAATCGCTCAACTCAAGATGGTAAATCCTCAAATCAATGCTATTGCATCTACTTTTTTTGGCGAAGCAAAAAAATCAATTCAAACCGGTCTGCCGGATGGTCTCTTTACCGGTGTTCCCTTTTTGTTAAAGGATATTAGTTTTCCGGTCGAAGGAAATGTTTCCTCTTACGGCTCGAAATTATTCGAGGGCCGCATTTGCCCTTCAGACAGCACCGCCGTTGCCCGTCTCCGCGGCTCTGGATTGGTTTTCTTTGCCCGAACTCGCGTACCCGAGTTGGGCATTTTACCAACAACTGAATCAACGGCTGGCGGAATTACACGCAACCCCTACGGACTCGCTCAAACGGCCGGGGGATCTTCCGGGGGAAGCGCTGCAGCCGTTGCCGCCAGAATAACGCCGATGGCAAGCGCAAGCGATGGCGGCGGATCTATCCGAATCCCCGCATCCTGCTGTGGCTTATTCGGTTTAAAACCGACGCGTGCCAGAGTCCCCATTGGCCCCGATCGATTCGAAGCCTGGGGAGGTCTCTCAACACTCCACAACCTTACGAGAACAGTTCGAGACAGTGCTGCATTGCTCGATGTTACCCATGGACCGGCGCTCGGCGACAGTTACCACGCTCCTCATTTTTCAGGGAAGTTTTTAGATGAGGTTGCCAAGCCCCCCGGAAAATTAAAAATCGCTTATGTTGCGACAATGCCACCTGCCAAAGATACCTCATCGGAGTCTCAATTAGCAGCACTCGAAACTGCCGAGTTGTGTGAATCACTGGGGCACAACGTCGATGATTGCACCGACTCCTTTGGACTGCTATTCGAGTTCAATCGACTGCGTGTGTCTCATGGTGTTTGTATTTTAGTCGCAATTCGAAGAACTATCCTTGCCCGTCTAAAAGAGCTTGGTCGAGAACTTCGCGATAGCGATCTCGAACCAGTCACACGCTACTATTTTGATTTTGCCGCTCAATATTCAGGGGTGGACCTCGAGAACGCCCGAGCAGCATTTTTTGATGCCGCTCGTACGATGGCTAAATTTCAACAGTCATATGACCTAATTCTAACACCGACTCTGGCGTTGCCACCCATTCAACACGGAAAAATCACGCTCACAGGAATGGCCCAAGACGTGATTGATGGCATTCTGGAATTTTTACCGTGTCCTGCCCTTGCAAACTGGACAGGTCAACCAGCGATGTCGGTGCCGCTGCATCAATCAAAGAGCGGGATGCCAATGGGCAGTCAATTTTTTGGCCGTTTTGGCGATGAAGCAACTCTATTTCGCCTGGCGGGGCAATTAGAAATCGCCAAGCCTTGGAAGAACCACTCGCCTAAACTTCTTACGGACTAACTTCAGCACTCTCCGGCTTAGACTCAAAACAATAATTTCTCGGCGACAAAATCATGAATCTTGATTTGAATACGAAACACCGTCCGCAGCTGAAAAAGACAATTGGACGTCTCGGTTTTTTTTCCCTCGCCTTCGGATCGATGATCGGCGTTGGCTGGATCACCGGTTTGCATGCTATGTTTGAAAAGGCCGGTCCAGTAGGGACGATGATTGCCTTCGTCGCCGGCGGACTTTTGATGATCGCGATCGGCCTTTGCTATGCCCAAGCAATGCAAATCCTTCCGGTCACTGGGGGGGAGGTTGCCTACGCCTATAAAGCTTACGGGACTGGCAAGGCATTCATCGTTGGATGGTGCCTCGCCATTGGTTACCTCTCGGTCTCTGCTTTCGAAGCCGTTTCGATCGGAGTCGTCATCTCACACCTAATTGACGTCAATGCCTGGCCTCTTTACGAGATAGAAGGTTCGACCGTTTATGGATCTCACATCATTTTGGCCTTTCTGTTTACTGGGGCGATATCATTAATTAACTACCTTGGCGTTGGAATTGCGACGCAGGTTCAAACTATTTTGACGATATCGTTGATTGTTTTCGCGGCCGCGTTTGTCGTCGCGGGTTGCTCTCAGGGACAACTTGGCAACCTCGAACCAATCTTTGGAAATTGGGAATTTGGAACCCCCTTCGCCGGCATCCTAGCCGTTTTTGTCACCGTGCCGTTTTGGTTTGTTGGGTTTGATACGATTCCGCAAGCCGCGGAAGAACGAGCCGAACACTTTCCCACCAGTCATCTCGGAAGACTTTTAATCATGGCAATTGCAGGCTCAACCCTGTTCTATTTATTAGTGTTTTTAAGTGTCGGCATGACCTCTCGGTGGCCTGAGATTGTTGGTGAAAACCTCCCGACCGCCGCCGCATTTAGACTCGCATTCGGTTCACCGTTTTGGGAGCGAATCGTTTTAACAGTCGGGCTAATTGGCTTGCTAACCAGCTGGAACGGTTTTTTCCTTTCCGGCTGCAGAGTCCTGTTTGCGATGGGGCGGGGGAACATCATCCATCCTGCATTCGCTAAAACCCACCCAAAATATGGTACTCCAACGGTCGCCATTATCTTCAGTGCTACCATTACTTTTCTCGGCGCTCTATTTGGCAAACATGCAATTACACTATTCGTTGACGTCGGTGCGTTTTGTATCGCGTTGGCGTTTCTGGGAGTCGCAATCTCTCTTCCAAAAATAAGACGCGACTCTGACATTGAACAATCTTTATTAAATCGTTTCGTCCCTTGGATCGCAGGAGCAGGCAGTGCATTCATTTTGTTGGCGATGGTAATTCCCCGAAGCCCTGCAATGTTGTCATGGCCAACCGAATGGGGCGTCTTGGCCTTAGTGCTTTTAGGGGGGGCTATTCTTTGGCAGATTTCAACTAAGGTAAGAAACGAGATTTCAGAAGAGCGACGGCGGATGTTAATTTTGAACGAGAAAGATAAATGAATTTAATTGTTGGTGAACTAAATCAAATCATCTAAGCTACTCAACGACGCATCGTGTTTTATTCTTTAGTAATCGAGGCTTTTATGTTCTCCGCACGGACTCGCATCAGAACTGGATTTACGCTGGTTGAATTATTGGTGGTTATTGCAATCATCGGCATTTTAATCGGCATGCTTTTACCAGCTGTCCAAGCCGTTAGAGAAGCTGCCCGCCGGACAACTTGCTTAAATAATTTGCGGCAAATAAGTTTAGCGACTCATAACTATGAATCAGCTCAAGGCGTGTTTCCTCACGCAGGGGGAACGTCCGGTGAGTTCTGGAATGATTTTCAAGAGTTGAGCCCACTTTATGGCTATGAAAACCTGGGTTGGGGATTCCAAATCCTACCATTCATTGAACAGCAAAACGTAAGCAGCCAACGGGAGCGAGCTGGGCTTTTCAATGACGGTGACGCCAACGAAGTAAGTCCCGCGGTCATTGAGATTGAACAAGTACTTTATACCTGTCCTTCTCGCGGCCCTCGTCTGGCAATTCATCCATGGTCCGCCGCCCCAATGCCACTGGGCGATTACGCTGGAGTCATGGGACCTTGGGCAGATGACAGCGGTGGCATACCGGATTTTGGAATCAACTTTCGCAGCGACGAGTTTCCCAGTGTCTGGCAGCAGTACAATGAAAGAACCTACACCTATACGGGGATTTTGGTAAAGGGTGGACACGCGTCCGTCGACGCATCATCCATTCAGGCGGTTAAGTATCCCGGTGTTGGTTTTGAACACATCTCCGACGGTGCTTCTAACACAATTTTGATTATGGAAAAATCAGTCAACCAAAAATATTATTCGTTTACCTTTGCCGGGCCTTTCAGCGATTGGTGGGATGAAAGTCAATTTCACTCGGCTGACTGGGCCTCCATGCGTGTAAATTCACTAGACGACCCCGACGATCCGTGGGGCGGTTGGCGAGCGGATGTCCCACTGCGATCAGACAGAGAAACACGACCGAATGATCTACTGGATGCCGCAACAGGTCGTACCCGTGAACTAGGCTTTGGCTCAGCCCATTCCGGCGTTGTCTGTGCCACGTTTGGAGATGGATCAACGCGGCCAATCTCATTCTCTGCCGACCGAATCACGTTAATCAATCTTGGCCGCCGCGCCGATGGAAATGTTGTCGACCTCGATGGTCTCTAAATCGCCGCCATCGACCAGTTGATAAAATTCATCAGATTTCAGTTTTCATTTTCAATCGTCTGCGGCTCCCAGGGTAGTCTCTTGAAAAATTTAATTTCTAACGTCTCAATTAAAATTTTGGCAACGGTACTTCTAGTTGCCGTGATCACCGGTTGCAACTCGACTCCCAACGCAGCCGACATGATGGCAAAAGCGACTGATTCCAACGTTAAAAGAGTCGCGAAAATGTACTCCATTTTCATGAAAAACAATGGTTGGAACGGCCCCAAAAATCCCGAGCAGTTAAAGACATTTATTGGCAAACAAAATGAAGAACAATTGCAGATGATGGGAATTGACCCCAGCAATCTCGATGCGATTTTCATTGGCGAACACGACGACGAACCACTAAAAATTCGCTGGAATTTAAAAAGTTCAATGCTTGGCCCAGCTCTTCCAATCGTCTTCGAAGCCTCTCCCTCTGAAGGCGAGGATTATCAAGTTGGATTTACGGGGAACACGGTAAGAACTGTTGATTCGCAAGAGTACCAGCAGCTTTGGAAGGGAAAACTGGATCGGGGCAGCAAAGGTAATGCAAGCCGTCGCTAAACTTTTTGAGCCGACAACTGAGGCTTAGGGATCGCGTCAAATTCAACGGCTGAGACAGGGCATTTATACTGGGCCACAATTAGAAAAACTAAACAGGCTAGAGGTTATATATTTAGAAGAGAATACATATGAAGGGGTATATCTTGGGGAAATAGAACAGGCGATGCTCGACTATAAAACTGCTAGAATTTACCAAAGTATTCTAGAGCATTTAGGGACGGACGAAATCACCACCATAAATTGGGATGTGATCGACTCTCACAGTTGGTTGGAGAAGTAAATCAAATTTAGCGTGAAGCTTTGGTTAAACGTGTCGGAACGATGCGATTTCAAGGACGCTTAACCAATATCAGCAAACAAAGAATCACCCAAACAAAATGGGTTTTTTCTTAATTCCCCAAGAGTCAATCGGGGTCAAGACGGTGATCGATGGAACTACCGATACGGATCCATCAACGGGCGAAACTACACTCGTGATGGCCGCCGTAATGCGAGTGCACTTGGCACCGAAAAGAGTATAAATCAGAAGAGCCATACGCTTCGCCAGATTGGTGCGATGGAGAACCAAGTCAAGAACGCGTTAACAGAGAAGTTTCAGATCAACTTCCAGGCCGAATGCGGCAAAATCAAAATATACGACACCGCATTACATCCAAATCAGTATAAATTTGGCTACTCAACATTCCCCTCCTCACTGAAAGAACTCCAGTGAAACAACTAATTCTGATTATGATTGTTTTACAATCAACCACACTGACGGTCACCGCGACCCAGCGTCCTCCAAAGCCAAACATAATTATTATGATGGCCGACGACATGGGACTGGGGGACACCAGCGCCTACCTCGGCGTACGCTTAATGAAAAACGCACCGCCTGTGGCCAAAACATTACGCACCCCCAACCTCGACGCCTTTGCAAAACAAGCGATCCTCTTTACCGATGCGCATGCGCCAGCCTCCATGTGCAGTTCCACACGGTACGCTCTGCTCACGGGCCGCTTCGCTCACCGGGCCTATCTAAAGCAACAAGGCTGGCTGCCTCACGGTCCCAACACGCCGATGATTCAAAAAAACATGCCTACTCTCCCGATGATGCTTCAGACGAATGGCTACCACACCATGGGGATTGGAAAGTACCACGTGGGCATCGATTTTGATAATGGCTCGGGCCAACCCGCCCGTGACTTCCACTTTCATGACGTTGACTTTAGCAAGCCCTTGATCGATGGGCCCACCCATCACGGCTTTGATGAATATTACGGAGTGGCAGGTAACACCGAAGACTCCCTTGATACTGAACCACGCACGATGATTCGCAACGATCGCCTTGAATTCACTGATCGCAGTCAAATGAAAATGATCGGCATGAGCAAACGCGAAGGCAGACTTTTTGCCGCACCAGAATGGGATCTTAAAAAACTGGGCATGCTTTATCTCAATGAAGTCATGGCATACATAGACCGCCAAACAAAAACGGGACAATCTCCTTTCTTTCTTTACTATGTCCCCAACGCCAACCACAACCAGCGCCATTCTGGCGGCACTTTTGCTGTGCCCGAATCCATCGCGGGAGCAAAGATCAAAGGCCAAAGCAAATACACCGATGGAACCTCCGCGGGGCCGAGAGAAGACATGGTGATCGAAAACGATGTCGCAATTGGCGAGCTCCTTAAAAAGTTAAAGCAAACGGATGATCCGCGCTGGGCCGGTCACAAGCTGATTGAAAACACATTGATCATCTTCACCAGTGACAATGGCCCCAACACCTCGAATAAAGCAACCAACGAAAAACCCAATCAGGAGAGTGGCGGACTTCGCGGAAAAAAAGCCAAGATCTGGAAAGGCGGCATTCGTGTGCCGTTTATGCTTTATTGGGATGGTCATTTTGAAGGACCAGAAATAAATCGCGAAGTATTATCCCACACCGATCTTTATGCCACCCTTGCCCGCATTGTCGGTCACACACTTAAACCGCACGAAGCTCAAGACAGCCATGATGCGTTGGACTACTGGAAAGGTAAGGCATCAGGAACCGACTTGCGACCCCGTGTTTTCTTCTGCAACCTCGGGCCACCCTATCTCAATGATGCACTGGCCATCCGCCAAGGCTCAAAAAAGCTTGTGGTAGAAGGCGGCTTAGCATTGCCTTCAATCAAAAACGGTAGCCGCGGCGCGGTTAAGCATGCAATCTTTTACGACTTGAATACAAACACCTTTGAAGAAGGCACTGTTCAAAAAGATGCTCCCAGTGACGAAGCCGTTGCTTTGGGAAACAAACTTGTAAAAATTCACAATCAAGGTTACGCCCGCGATTTAAAACTCACACCGGGCAGGGCATTGATTCAAGCCGATGGATGGCACAATCTTCGCAATGACATTGATGGGGCCGTGGGATTTGAGTTTCGCATGACCACCACAAGCCAAGTGACACACCTGGGCATGTGGGATGATCACGAAAAAGACAGTGGCGTGCGGGGGCCGCGAAACTTACCAACTGAACACGATCGCGACCAACCCTCTATTGGCGGCAATAATAAACGTTCAATGGCAGCCCACCACCACATTAATCTTTATGAACTGGACAGCAAAGGAAACGCCAAGGAACTCATTCAGATCGCATTCAAACCGGGCACACCCGGTGAACTTGAAAATGAATTTCGCTATCTGCCACTCAACAGATCAATCATCTTAAATAAAGACCAACGCTACCTTCTATTAATGACCACTTCTGCCGGGGACGGGGACACCTTCCACGCCCCAGCCAGTTTCGATGGCCTTTCTCCTCTCGTGAACCCTTTGATTAAAATCAAACGGAGCGTACTAGTTCATGGCGATGTAAATCGACGCAGTGCCATTCCCGCATTCTCTGACCTGCATCAAACCTATTCACTGCACCGTCTACCCGTTGGCCCCACGTTAAAATTTAGGGATTCACAATGATGCAGCTCAGAACATTTCACAATATTCACTTCGCTCTATTGCTGACTTACCTTGCCTTAACGTCATGGCCAGTCTTTGCCAATGATCAGAAACCCAACATCGTCGTCATCTTCATCGACGACATGGGCTTTGCCGACCCAGGCTGCTTTGGCAATCCCTTGATCGAGACACCGAACATCGACCGCCTCGCCAAGGCGGGCATCAAGCTCACCAACTTTTACGTGACCTCACCCATTTGTTCGCCTTCCCGTGTCTCCCTTACCACCGGCCAGTATCACGGCCGCTGGGGAATCCACTCTTATCTAAACTCCCGCTCGGCCAATAAAGCACGCGGCATGAAAAACTACCTCGATGCTTCCGCTCCGACCACGGCAAAAAAACTCAAAGCCGCTGGTTATGCCACCGGTCACTTTGGCAAATGGCACATGGGCGGAGGCCGTGATGTAGATGATGCCCCGTTGCCACAGGCCTATGGCTTTGATGAATCCCTGGTTCACTTTGAAGGCCTTGGGGATCGCATCATTTCCAACTCCAATGGTCTGAGTAAAGCCAGAAAACTGGGACATGGTAAGATCATCCCCTGCGAACGATTTGATCGAAGTAAAATCCAAGTCGATTACACGATCGATTTCATGCGTCGCAACAAAGACAAGCACTTTTATGTTCGCTTCTTTCCCAACGATGTTCATGGCGGCCACTTTCCAGCGCCTGGCGAAGAAAATGCCTTCAAGCACCTCTCTGACAATCCTTACGACTGGGGATTTCTGGCGGTTCTCAAGAACATGGACGACCAAATCGGGCGTATCATTGACGAGATTGATACGCTTGGCCTGACCAAAAAGACATTGATTATTTTCACCAGTGACAATGGCCCTTCCGACAGTGCCAGAAAATATCTCAAAGGCGAAAAACCCGCAGGGTTTGCCGGTATCTATCGCGGGCGAAAATGGTCCAACTATGAAGGTGGCATTCGCATGCCCTTCATTGCCGTTTGGCCTGGGCACATTACACCAGGCACCGAAGACAACACAAGCGTGATGAGCACACTTGATCTTTCACCGACTTTTTGCAAGATCGTTGGGGTTCCAGTCGAAAGCGATCTCGATGGTATCGATCGCAGCAGTGTTCTCTTTGGATCGCCTTCCAACCGCAAGCCACTCTTTTGGCAATATGGCCATCCCCACTCAGTGCTCAAAGGCGGACGCGTCAAACACCTAAGCCCCACTTTTGCTATGCGGCAAGGCCAATACAAATACATGGTCAATCCCGACGGCAGTGAAGCCCAGCTTTATGACCTAGTGAAAGATCCTTCCGAAACAACGAACCTATTTGATTTAGAACCTTCGCTAGTCTCCGATATGGCCAAAGCCCTGGGCCAGTGGGCCCACGACATCGGCTACGAGTTCGATCACACTGTGACTCCCAAAAAACCTGGCCCCATGCTTGCGGTAGTGTCTGGAAATCAAATGCTGAAATTTAACAACATGGGCGGCGTCAAAGGGGATCATCAAAAGTTGACATTTGCTGGCAACAATTACCTGGACCTGCCTTCATTCCGCTTGCCCAAAATTGCAAACGGGCGCAACCTTCAAATCAAGGGCCGTATCCACTCGCAATCAGATAGCGGGGTGATCTATGCACACGGTGACCACCAAAATGGTTACGCAGTTTATATGAGCAAAGGACACCTTGCATTTATCACCTGCGTTAATGGCAAAAACCAAACCATCACCACTGACGCTGCACTCACCCAAGCCGTTGACTTTGAAGCGGGCTGGAATAACAAAGGCACGATGGTGTTAAAGATAAACAAGAAGCTAGTGGGCAAGCCCATCGAAGTTGGAGTACTGACTGTGGAGCCTGTCGAGTCTATTCAGATCGGCGGTGACGCCGGGATTCCTGTGGGCCCTTACGACAGCCCCAATAATTTTTCGGGCACCATTGAGAACCTCACAACCAAACACCCGATTGGGTCTTAAGCCACGGCACGCGGTTATGTTCTGTGCTGTTTACGCAACAGGCGTATCCAGTGCTTCTTCGGTTCATTTACCACTCGAATCCACTCAGCACATCCTCAATCGCAGTAGACAAATCCACAATGGTCGTGAGCCCATCCAATCCGAAGATGAATGGCTGTGGATTGTCAGTGTTGGCTTTTTTCGAGCTACTGGTGGCCTCGACTCAGGTGTTCGAAACCAGCAACCCTACCTCTTGCTAGTAATTAACTCGCGGTGGTTGAGCTTCACCACCTGTTCTGGTGATTATAGCCTTCATGTCTTCGAACGAAATGCTATTTGGGATCGCTTCATTACTCGCGTCAGTGAAGTTAACCAAGATGATTCCCGGGTGCACATTCCCAAGATCACGTTTTGGGTCTGATGGATCGTACTCCCAGTCAGCAGGCTTCGTCCATTCGACCGCCGCTGCCGCGTCAACTTCTAACAAGATAGCCGTGTTTGATGTTCCATCGGTAACACTATTGTAAGTAACCAACTTTCCGCTGGTATCAAACATCGCCAAGTCTTTAGGTGCAGGGTTCTTTGCGACGTCCGTGTAAGGAACTTGGTAAACCGTATAGCCTGACGGAAGCACGACACTAGGGCATGCATAGACTTCCGGCATTTCGTCGAGTAACTGAATGTTATGAGGGCTGTCCCAAGGCTCATCTAAGTGGAAACGGCTATGTAGATCGCTTCTTTCGATAAAAGGAAGAAGATGCACTCGCCAGCTAAGACCGTTTTCTTCTCGAGGCGGAAACTTCAGGTAGGCCGATTCATAATTAAGCATCGCAAGTGATTGCTGCCTCATATTATTTGATGACGTTGCCCGGCGAGCCGCTTCTCTCACCTGCTGCACTGCTGGCAGCATCATTCCGATCCCCAATAAAGGAGCCATGGTGGTCCAGAGGATTCCTAAACTGCTGAGCACGATTCCGAAGATCGCCACTCCCTTACCGCCGATGCGGCCAGCGCTTCGGTTGATGTCACCCAGACCCATGATCCCCAAAATCAATCCTGGAATACCAGTCAAGCACATTCCGACAATGCTTAAGAGACCCAAGACCAAACTTGCGATCGCTTTCCCGCTGGTACCACTTGGTTTAGCACCGTTGTTGATCACTGGCGAGTTGTAGGGTTGATCCATCGGTCGATTAAAATTGGGGTCTTGAGACATTGATGGCTACCTACGATTAACAAAAACAAGATTTAGATACCGACTACACTCGTTGTGTTGGCCACTACTGATAGGGAATTTTATCCTCAACGTCTAACTTTCTATCCGCAATTTGGGTAGTTGTCAAAAAATTTGGGTAGTTGTCAAACATTCACTCACCGGTTTTCGCCACCGAATTTGTGCCGCATCCGCTTGTTCGGTTCAAGATTTGTCCGGCGATGTCCCATGCAGGTCAATTTTGGTTAAGCGGGTTTCAAATCCCATCCGATCTTGCACGAATCGGAGACCTGAGGGCATCCAGACGGCCTGTGGCCCGCACCGATTCCCCGTCCGGGTTGATGGCTGCTAAAAATGTCGCCAAACCAGTTACAGGAACTCGGAGTCGAGGATCAACTGTAACTCTCGCGATGCCTCCAACTGCGTCTCGGGGACATGGACTTCGAGGAACTCGCCATCGGCAACCAACTCGAATTCGCTCGGCGCTGTCGGCAGCGGAGACTTGGCCGTCGGACGTGCTCGCGGCGAGGCATGGGTGCGGATAATAAAATTGGCGTTAGCCAATCATCCGCGGAACAATGTTCGCACAGCAGAAAACGCAGCTTTGCCTGACGCTTTGTGCAGCTTGTACTTCGGTGGATTAGACGGCTTGCGCCCTGGTGGTTGCCCCATGAACGCACTCCAAAAAAGTCCCTCACGAATAAGATCGGTACGGATACTGAACTTATCGCGTCTCTTTTCTGTCGCACATTCACGGTGACGGGTAAAACTGCGTGTTTTCTCAACTGAAAGAAAGTCGGGCTGACTGGATTCGAACCAGCGACCTCTACACCTCAAGAGTCACCACGCTTCTTGACGCATCAAATAATGACGCGTTGATACGAGAATAAACGCACTCAAGGCAACTTTACCAACCATGAAAAGAAAGAGAATCATTGAGTCAAGGAGTACCAAGGTGTATCGAACAGTATCAAGAGCTAAGAGTATTAACCAGCCCCATGAATTAGTTGCCAAACAATTTGCGTTAACATTAGACTGTTAAAGAATTAAAACTGAATCGCAGCTTTTCAAGCGGAGCGAACTCATGGACCTGATAGAATTTCTACTACTTTGCTTGTTCCCCGTTTTTCTTCTAATTGCTCTGATAATTGTTTTGAGAATAATTGGCGGCCGTGAAATTAAACGGAAGCGAGAACTTAAAGAATTGGCCGAAGAGATTGGGTTAGCATTCATTCCCGATGGCGACCCCAAATTACTTGCTCGATTCTCAACTTGCGAATTCTTCAACCGGGGCCATTCCCCCAAAATTACTAATTTGATCCACGGGGACAGCGGGGATGTCAAACTCGCAATCTTCGATTACGTCTACTATTTAGGAAGTGGCGAAAACACGGATTTTCGTCGTCAGTCGGTCGTTTCACTTCAATCCAGCGACCTAGTTTGTCCGGACTTTACCATTCGCCCCGAAAACCTTCTTGACGGAATCGGCAGCGTACTCGGCAAGCAGGATATCGATTTCGACGACCACAAGGCTTTTTCAAGTAAATTCGTTTTACAGGGATCCGACGAACAACAAGTAAGACAATATTTCGATCGCGAAACATTGGACTTCTTTACCGCAAGATCGGATATTCGCGTGGAAGCTTCAACTGGAACCCTGCTTTACTACAGCAAGGGCTACAAACGAATCCATCCCAACCAAATCAAAGACAGCCTAGCCAAAGCTTACGAGATTTTCGGCATGATGGTAGGCCGCCAATACAAAGGAGACGCAGAGGCACAAAACAATTTTGGCCAGAAGTTTCACTACGGCGAAGGTGTTCCTAAGGACTTTGTTGAAGCAATGAAATGGTACCGCTTGGCTGCAGAACAAGAATATGAATATGCGCAATTCAATCTCGGCGACATGTACTACGAAGGCGAAGGTGTTCCCCAGGACTTCGTCGAAGCAATGAGATGGTACCGCTTGGCTGCAGCGCAAGAGAATGCCGGGGCGCAGTACGTTCTGGGCAGGATGTACTACGAAGGCGAAGGTGTTCCTAAGGACTTTGCCGAAGCTATGAACTGGTTTGAAAAATCAGCTTTGCAAAAAGATATTGACGCCATGTTCGCACTCGGTCGCGAACATGGCGAGTCCAATGTTTTTCCTAAAAACGAGGCAGAAGCGTACGCGTGGTATTCCATGGTAAAACTCTATGCGGAAGAAGAACTCTATCCGGATGAAGAAGAACACAACTATAACGACGAGCTTAGCAGTTCGTTAGCAAGTCTTGACCGCCTTAATTCCAGCTTTAGTCCAGAACAAATGTCCGCCGCCCAAAAACGCGTCGCCGAACTACAAAAAGAAATCGAGGCAATCGAACTTGCGAGGCCAGTCTAAACACATGGAATGAAGCAGCGACCTTTACACATGTGCGTAGACGCCGGTCCTCAACGCAAACCTCTGGCGTTTTTGATAATTTGCCCGCGCCCCAGAAAAGAAAAAGCCTCGGGAACCAACGTCTCCCGAGGCTTTTGAAGTCGGGCTGACTGGATTCGAACCAGCGACCTCTACACCCCCAGTGTCACCACGCTTCTTGACGCATCAAGTAATACCAAGTTTTATACGAGAAACAACGCAGTAAGGACAACTGTGCTACAAACAAAAAAGAAGAGTATTACTGAGTTAAAGAGTATTAAGGAGTAAAGACTTTCACTCGCTTTCCAAACTAGTCTCGGCCGTTCTCAGGCCAGTACAGCACTACTTGGGACTGGCTTTCACTATGAATGGGAGCAGGGGAGTCATACATTCCAAGATGCTTGGCAATCTTATCAAGTGCGGAGACCTTAACCGAATCGCAGACATTAGTTAGTTCCCGCAATTGGTTTAAAACCCAGTCGGCATTGACCTGAGTTCTCTTTTCCTGAGCTTTCCTCAGTGTCTGAATTTCAGTTTGAAGGTCTATCTTTGACAGTAAGTTGACGCAGCCCGGTTCGCTGATTTCGAACTATAACCAGCCCGCATAGCCGATTTCGAACCATTAAGATCGACCATGTATTCCTGGCAGAATTGCTTTTGCTTTGGTGTCATGATCGAGTGCCCCACAAAAACAGATATTTCGACTCAATTGTACCCGCATTCTCGTGATTTCAAACCAAATACATATATTGCCCGCAACATGCTTTTTCCGTTTAGCATTCACTTTTAATCCTCCAATTGGTTTTGCCAATCGCTTTCACTTTAAAACGAGAAAAGAATCAATCTTGGTAAAACAACGCCAAAACCATATAAACAAGAAGTCACTTTTTGTTTGATGAATTTTCGCGAGCCAGGCAGAGGAAATTGGATCATAAATGCTCAGAATGTTCAAAAACATCGCGCAGGCTAACCGCCCAGAAGTTGGCGTTCCCCAGCCAGTGCGATATTCGACCGGTGTTCCCAACGAATACTATCGAGACTTTGTCTCCAGTGGGGAATTTCGAAACCCAAAAAAGACACTGCTGCGCGACGGCGACACCGTCTTCACCATGGGCTCCTGTTTCGCCAACGAAATTCGTGCCTACCTTCACACGCATCAGCTCGCTGACACCCGCCCTCAAGTCCCAGCCGTTGCGTTGCCTTCCTTTCACGACCGCTCAAAAGAGATTAGCTCGTGGGGAGAGTGGGATGGCACCAGTAATCTTCAATTCTATAACACTTTTTCAATTCGCCAAGAAATTGAAAAATCAGTGGGAGGGTGGACGCAATCGCCAAATGATTTTTGGCAAGTTGAGATCGGCGGAGAAACACTTTACCAATGCCCTTACCGAAGACGAATTTTTGCCGAAACGCCAGAAGCTTTGAATCGGATCACAATCTTAATTGACGAAGAGATCAAGGCCTCACTCAAAGCCGCAAATCTAATTGTCTTCACCCTCGGGCTGACCGAAGTGTGGCAAAAAAAAGACAATGGTCTTTTTTCTTGTTGCGAGCCAGGTTATTGCCATGGAGCTGGGGGGGACGAAACTGAATTCGTCGCCTCTTCGTACGAGCAAAATCTCTTTAATCTTCAGCGCACCATTGAAATAATAAACCAAGAATTTGGAAAGAAGCAGATTCTAATTTCCGTTTCACCGGTTCCACTTGGACGAACCTTTAGGCCGCTGGAGGCCTATGTCGCTAACATTGAGAGCAAGTCGATTCTGAGATCGGTCGCAGGTTGCATCGACAACGAATTCGAAAACGCCACCTACTTCCCTTCTTATGAAATGTGTCTCTCTGATCCGACCACGTTTCGTGAAGATGGACGACATGTCAAGCCAAAAAAAGTAAACCAAATCATGGATTTTTTCCAAGCGTGTCATCGTGCGTCGGTTTAGCGCACGTCTTGTTTCCACCCCTTTTTAAAAAGAAAGTTAGTAATCCTTTGAGTAAGATGAGCCGGTGGGCCAAACGCACACAACTTTCTACCCGAGAATTTATCAGCGACACTTCATCGGTGCTCTCTGGTTATCGAGAATTCAAACGTGATGGTGCCACGCCGGAAACGGCCTATTTGAGCATGCGGCGACTGTACCGAACTACCAATGGCCGATTCAATGATGCCGTGGGCCTTTTGTGCAAGACAATCCACCGCAAACGCACTGCGAGCCTGCCAGAAAGTCTTTTCGGTGACGCAACGAATCTGGAAGTCAAGCAGATCGGTGCATGCCTGAAGAAAGACGGGTTCTATAAATTCCCAAGACAGATTCCCCGTGAACTATGCGACCACCTTCTTGACTTCTCATTGAAAAGCACTGGCACCTCTGTTTCTCTGGAATCATCTCCCCCTGCGGAGACACGTTTTGATAGAGCCAACCCAAAATCAGTCAGGCATCAATTCAACTCGTCCACATTATTTGAAGATGAATCCATCCAGCAACTCTGCACTGACCCTTACTTACACGCTGTCGCTGCTGAATATCTTGGATTTAACCCCGTACTCGATCTCCTATCAATGTGGTGGAGCGCTCCCGGCGACACTGCCTTACAGTCGAGAGCCGCTCAACTTTATCACTTCGACATGGATCGCTTTAAATTCATCAAATTTTTCATTTACCTGACTGACGTCGATACGAACAATGGCCCTCACTGTTATGTTCGGGGGTCACACACACGAAAACCGGTTGCGCTATTGAAAGATCAGAGGCTGACGGATGGGGAAATCCTCGAACATTACGCACCCAATGAATTAGTCGAACTGACTGGGCCGACTGGGACTCTACTCGCAGTCGACACACGCGGATTTCACAAAGGAAAACCACTCCTCGAACGCGACCGTTTAATTTTCCAAATTCAGTTTTCTGACTCTCTCTTTGGACAGAATTACCCACCTGTCAGCGTTCCCCGGGAAATTTCTGTAACCGCATCAAAAAGGTTTTCAGAAAACCCTCGCTGTTATGCGAATTTTGAAACCAGCTAGAACGAAATTACATCAAAAATCAGAGCCGATTAGCTAACACTGTTTTTAATCGCCGATTCAAATACTTTACGGGCGATATTTACCTCTTGACTGGAAGCAATCAGCGGCGGTAACCAGCGTCGCACGTTTGACCATCAAACGGTTGAAAACTCTGGGTTTTCTCGACTGAAATTGAAGTCGGGCTGACTGGATTCGAACCAGCGACCTCTACACCCCCAGTGTAGCGCGCTACCAGACTACGCTACAGCCCGAGATTACATTTTACGTTGATTTTCATTTCTTGACAACGCGTCCGGAAATACAAAAAAGACAAACGCTTAGATCACCTGATTCCCTTGTTTCAATACCGGCAAAATCGCATTTTCTTACTAGGAAAAGACAACGCCCCGCGCTTGATCGCCCCCCAGAATTAGCACCGCCAACATCCTACTCCGGCTTGTGCAAAAAAGACTCGCTCAGCATCGAAAATCGCAGAGAATCTTTCGCGTCTCCCTTAAACACCAAGCGTTGAGCACTCACCAAATTGTACTGCACGTCTCAACTCTTTAGTTTTGGATCTGTTTTTCTACCACCTTGCTTTGCTGCACCGATGCAACACAATAGAGACTTGAATCGACCGGTCATTTCAAATATCTGCAAGTTTCTAACATCTGCAATCCACATGAACCCATCTGAACCATATACCCATCACTTTGCGGATCGTTTAAACCAGGCAATTATCCAGAAACAAACGCCCCTGGTGGTGGGACTCGACCCTCGGCTGAACCAGTTGCCAGCCCAACTCGCTCCCGAAAACGCTGACGACTTGACCCAAGTCGCAATCGCCTACAGTTCTTTTTGTTGCGGCATCATCGATGTCGTCGCCGATTTAGTTCCAGCAGTCAAACCTCAGGCAGCGTTTTTTGAGCAGATTGGCCCCCTTGGAATGGCCGCACTTGCAGAGGTCGTCGACCATGCAACGACCAAGGGGTTACAGGTTATCATGGACGCCAAACGGGGTGACATCGGGTCCACCGCGACCGCCTATGCGAGTGCCTTCCTCGGTCGCAAACCACATAGTAGTTGGGGCTGTGACGCCCTGACCGTGAACCCATACATGGGGGAAGACACCCTCGAGCCGTTCATTGACGCGGCGAATAAAAATGGTGCAGGGATTTTCGTTTTAGTGAAAACTTCCAACCCCGGTAGTCACACCATTCAGGAAAAACGAGCCGACAACCAACCAATTTATTCGTACGTCGCTAGTCACGTTGAACAGCTTTCCAGCAACAATGTTGGCGAGACGGGATATGGCAACGCCGGTGCCGTGGTCGGCGCTACTTATCCAGAACAGTTATCCGAATTACGAGCAGCAATGCCTCACACCCTTTTTCTAATACCAGGCTTTGGTGCTCAAGGGGGTACAGCTAAAGACGTTGCCGGGGGCCTCGACGAGAATGGTTTAGGCGGTGTCATCAATAGCTCAAGAGCAATCATTTTTGCCCACGAACAACCTCAATACGCTCAGCTCTCTTCGTGGCAAGCCGCCGTCGAACAGGCAACTCGAGATACCATTGAAAAACTTGCTGACGGAACGACCGCTTCCAGGCTTCGCTAATTTGAGCCATTGAATCAGAGCGTTCAGAATTAAACGGCCAGCGGCTTAATTAATTCCGGCAACGCTTCTAAAACCATCTCCACAGCGATGGCAGCGAGCACCATTCCCATAATCCGCACCACCAGCGTCGATCCGGCCTGACCAAGCCAGCCGTAAATCCGATTCGCTTGGAATAGCAGGACCAATGTTAGTCCCAGGACAGATAACATGATGGCAGTCGTCAACAACTGATCATAAAACGAAAAGTTTCGATTATCAGTCAAGACAACGGCTGCAAGAATCGAACCGGGACTGGCAATCGATGGCACCGCAATCGGAAATACTGCCACGTCGTGTCCCGCATCCTCCTTGGGTTCAGCTACCGCCACCCCCGTCCCAAAGACCATTTGCAGCCCAAACAGAAAGAAAATAATGCCGCCCGCCAGTTCAAATGCAGCGAGGCGAATTCCAATTGAGTTGAGGAACAATTGCCCAAGCACCACAAACGCCAACAGAATTGCTGCAGAATAGATAATTGCCCGAATCGCAATCCGATTCCTATCTTGCGGCTTTGCGGCGGCCGTCACTCCGATAAAGATCGTGAGCGTACCAATAGGATCGATCGTCGTAAAAAAAGTCAGAAAATTTTCTACCATGACATTCATCGCAATCGCCGCCTAACTTAAACCCGAACAGTATTCGACCGGATTCTAACGAAAGACCTTCGAGCGGAGAATAGTAAGCTGCTAATTTCCCGAATCGGTTGATTCGGAAAACTCTCTATCGCTGGACTCGAACTTAAGCGTTTCGTTTGCGGCGACGAGGAGCAAGCATTCCGAGCGCTGCAGACCCAAACATCAAAGCAGTCGTCGGTTCGGGAACGGCCGATATTGAAAAATCGAATGTCCTTCCACCTGCAAAGATAACGGGATCGAGGTCAGTCGCAGAATTAGCGGTCACAAAATCGCTTAACGTTGAGTAGTCATCGAATGAAAATTCAGTAACGCCTATATCGGATACTGAAACGCTAAACTGCCCCAAAGCAATCGACGTCCCCTGAGGTGGTGTGCCAAATGTTGAGCCGGCCAATTTTAAATTTGAATTATCAAATGCTTCGTCCGTTACGAACGGAAACGCACTATCGACACTGTTGGCCGTCACAACGGCAGTGATGCCCGATGTCGCACTATAACTCGCATCAAGTCCAAACCCAACAAGGCCGTCGGTTGACAATTCCGTGTTCCCGCCCGTCTCGGTCACAAAAACATCGATGGTGACTACTGAACCAACGGCGGTAGTAAATACGTTACCGATAGCATTGCCATCAGAAAACTCAATGATCAAATCAGCTTGAGTTTGGCTAGATGACAGGGAGAAAATTACCGCTGCAAATAGCAAGGTTAAACGTTTCATTTTTTTTTTGCTCTTACTGGAGGAGGGAAGATCAGAGGTGGGAAGCAAAATCGATTGTTTAATTAGGAGGGAGTTTTAGGGGAAAAGTTGCCATTGCTAGACGACGGTTCTGCCCATGGGCACGCCTCTCGCTCAGACAAAGGCTTTCAGTTAGCCAAAGGGTAACGTGGTGTAGTATCGCTGGAGATAATTGGCAAGATCGACGTTGTCTACATCGCCGTCGAAGTCAAAATCCATGCTCTCATTGTAGTCTGAGGATTCACTCGACTCGCGATAAGTGTTTAGAAATCTGACAAGATCGACATTATCGACATCGCGATCGCCGTCAGAGTCTCCGAATAATCGGAAGAACCCGTCTGACTCTTGATCTCCAAACGTCAAGGTTCCACCTCCGGTACCATCGGAGTCGCCATCGAGGAAAGCTCCGCTGGCATTGGACTGGACCTTACCACCGTCAATCGACATTTGATAATTGCCATCGTCAAGCGAGCCATGCGTCACGCCGGCACCGGCAAAACTAAAGGTCACCACGGTTTTCCCGGACGCATCTGACTGACTCATATTGTAGCCAACGTTGTTACCAGACCCTCGATGCGTGAATGAGAATGCGTCTGAATCAATCGTAACGAGTTCAGGGAAACTGACTGAAATCTCTCGAATCGATGACATCTGCCCTGACCCCGAATCGAACACAAGAGCGTCCATCTCCAACAGGTCCACCACATCGATGGTTAGCGATTTATCAAACGCGAGTTCGCCGTCAGAAACCTCAACTCGAATTGAGTATTGAGGTTTTGTTTCATAGTCAATCTCGACCCCTGATTTCAGTTTCAACGAGTCACCATCGATTTCGAATAAGTTATTGTCGTCATCTCCATCGCCAGCGATAAAATCAAATGTCAATCCTGTCGAATCAATGTCATAGCCTATGAGATCAGCGATAACCAAGCCGCCCGTTGTCGCAGTGTTTTCATTAACTAAGTTCGCAGACAACTGAATATCGGCAGGTGCGTCATTCACAGGCGTTACCGTAACTGAAACGACCCCTTCCGTCGAAGCACCATGCTCGTCCTCGAGGACGTAGACGAACGAATCCGAACCATAAAAATCATCGAATGGCGTGTAATCGACAGTGCCATCGCTCTTTAAGACGGCGATACCATTTGACGGATTCCCCACAGACACCACTCCAATGGTATCCCCATCCGCATCCGAGTCATTGCCGACGACATCGATATTTATCAGGGTATCTTCGTCTGTCGATGTAACATCCGAATTTGCAGTGGGAGCCTGATTGAACCACTGCTCTAAAAAGTACTCTCCCAAGCCAGCGTTGGCGTAGACTCGAACCTCGTAATCCCCAGACGTCGCCGCCGTATGCAATATGGAGGTACTATCAAAGGCCACAATGGTTCCCGACGGATCCCTTACTTCCATTCGCAACTCGCTCCCCGACAAATCATCGATGGCGTTGTGAAACAAATAAACTCCAGCGCCTGGCAAAAAGGCGTCTAAGGAAAATTGGTCACCTGCCGAAGCCGTAATGCTGTACAGATCATCGTCGGGATCAGAAATTTGGTAAACCAGATTATCGAGCGGCGTGATGTCGGTACCTTTTCCAGCGGCGATCACGTAGGCGATTTCCGCTGTTGGTCGAGAGATGGTGATCGTCTCTTTCTCGCCTGAAGCAACACTACCGCTGACAACTTCCGACAACAAATTATTAGAAGCATCGTACGCTCTTAACCAGGCAACATCCGACGCATCATCCGAACCAACATCAATCGAAACCGTTGACTGCAACACAGAAAAATCTGCTCTCAACTCATCGTCACCCGCACGAAAACCATTGGCTGCCGTTGCCCCAGGCGCAAATACATTCGCTCCGGTTGGGGCACCGTAGCCTGCCGAGGCAGCATAAATCGAGCCCGCCCCAACATTGTTTGACAATGTTAGCCCGGTAAAGGAGCCGCTAATGTTGGTTTCAGCAGCGAATCCATCTGGCTCAGCATTGGTCGAGCTGAGCGTTGAAACAAATCCAATCGCACCATTGAATCCGGTCAAGTCCGTCACTTGAGGTGAGGCAGATTCGATGTCCAAAACTGCGGATCTTCCAACCACCAACACGTAGTCCACATCGACAGCGCCGGTCACTTGAGCAAAGAGAGTCGTCGCTCCTCCCACGTTGGCATAGCTGGATACCACAGAATCGAAATTAGAGGAGGCCGCACCAGTCGCAAGCAGTGTGCCGCTGGAATTAAAAATCTCGAGCGTTAACGCGGCTGGTCCATTAAAACCATCCACAGCCACTGATATTTCCTGCCCATCTGCAACTGAGAATTCATACCAATCGGGAGAGGCTTGTTCCGTGAAGATATTGATTTCGTCGTAAGCACGACCATCTGCGTCGTAGGGATAATTATCATACTGTTGGAATTTAATCTTAAAGTTGCTTCCCAGTGAAATCCCCGCGGCCGCAGCTTCCGCAGCAAGATCAACCTCAACAAAATTCCAAACGCCGTTGCCCGAATCCGTGTCGGTTAAAACCGTGTACCAAGTGGAACCGTCCGAACTAATTGCGACACCGTCTCCATAGGAATCCCCGGAAAAACTAGCTGGAAGTGTATCCGTTTCATCGCCCCACTCGGCGTGATAAAAACTCAGCGTCGGACTTGTCGCAGTTGATAAATCAACAGTGTAAACCGCAGTGTTCAGGTTGTAGGTTCCTGTGTTTGTTTGATCCATAAATAGAGAATTCGTGCTTCCGTTAGCCGCGAAGCTGTCAGTAACTAGTATTCGACCACCTGAATCCGTTGAATTCGTGACCCAATCTCCGCCTAAACCACCACTTTCAAAAGAGTCAGAGGCAAGCAGAATTTGTTCCTCGGCGAGATTGCCTAACACAGCAATTCGATCACTCGACTCTGCCGCCCCCGGGAACAACGCTGCTGCATCAATATTTTCCGCGTTGGCTAAATCACTGTTCCCGACACCCGTCGCCGATTCAGCTTCCACGACGGCATTGAGCACAAACTCGATCTCGTAATCACCGCTACTGTCGGACGCACCGTCGATTAGAATTTGGTAGGTTCCGGAGTCGACCAACGCCATCGAGGGCAAAAACAAGTTGGAGTCGCTTGCCGCACCACCTCCTACCAGTACACCATTGGGATCTCGAACTTCCACGTTAGGAATCAAGCCATTACTGCCGCGGACAGCAATCGAGAGGGTCTGGTTTGAATCTAAATCTACCGCGATCGTATCCGGGAAACCGGCACCAATCACATCCCCTGAAAGTATCGATCGATTCACACCAGCACCCGTACCGCCACCGGTAAAGACCGTTAGCTCTTCAAACGATCCGCCGACACCAACAGCATCCCAAGCGGCTAGTGTCGAAAGGTGCTGCTGAGAATTTACACCGAACAAATCAATCGCTGATTGAACCGCCCCTTCGCGGGCATCGATGTATTGAGAGTTTGTTGTCAGATAAACCGAAAGATTACGATAGGCAATTTCAGCGGCGTCGGTCATCCCAATGCCAGTCACATCGTAGGCCTGACCATTATCATTTACCCCCGACTCTCCCTCGGTCAAAATGTAGAACCATTTGTTTTGAACACCTGAGTTGGTATGCACTCCGCCATTGTCACTGCTCGTCCCATTCCAATTGCTACCTAAATACGTATCCGGGTCGCCCTTCGCCGATGGATTGGACATACTTCGCAGGGCATTACCCGGATTGACACCAATGTCTTCACCCATCAGCCAGTCATTCGATCCCAACGCGAAATTTTCGATCGCTTCTCCAAAGATATCGGAGAAAGACTCGTTCAATGCACCTGATTCATAAGAGTAAATCAGCCCCGCAGAGTACTCCGTTACGCCATGCGTAATTTCATGTCCAACAATATCAAGGGAAACCAGCGGATTATAGGATGTGCCGTTACCATCCCCGTAGGTCATGAAGGAACCATTCCAAAATGCGTTCACGTAATCGTTGCTGTAACTCACATAAGAGCGGAGGGTCGCCCCTTGGTTATCGTAAGAGTCGCGATTGTGTTTGGTTTGAAAATATTCGAGCGTTTGTTCCGCTCCAAAATGAGCCTGGACCCCGGTATGAACAGAGTTCGCGGTAAAACTCGTGCTGGAACTAGTGATGTCGGATGCGTTGCCGTAGTTCGTCCCGTTATTTAAATCGAAAGTCTCCACTCCATTTGTGCTTTGCCGCAAACGAAAGGATCCCGAGTTTGAATCGGCGAGAAAATTCACCGTGCCGTTGTAAAGACTCGTACCCGTTGCCGAGACATCCGCGTCGTGAATGCGGTCCTGAACGTCGACAATCTCTCCCGAAACGGCATCGACGAAAATGTAAGCCCGGGACATCGGCTGCGCCGCAAAAATATCAAACTTGTACGTTAAACGTGAATTAGAATCCCCAGCAGAAACATAAACTAACTCACCCATCGGTTGACCGATGACCTCGCCTTCATGGTGTGAATGACTTGAGTGATCGTGATTCAAATCCTCACCATGCGAATGTCCATCATGGAAATGATCATCATGGAAATGATCATCATGGAAATGATCGTCGTGGGACTCGCCCTCCCATGCATAAACATCTGCGCCCACATAGGCCAGCGCACTTTCCAGTGCCATTTCCTGAGTGAGTTCTGGCACCTCGACAGGATCAACCACGGGAACGTAGTTTCCACTGATGCTCTCGACCAAATCGTTGCGGACATGCAGCGTAAACTCGCCGTGCTCAACGGGCAGTCCACGATGTAACTGGCGATATTTTAGATGTTCAAATCCGAGGTGATCCGACTGAACGCGGCTCAACCACATCGTATCGTTCTGAGCCAGCGAAAGATGCTCTCGAAGCAGACTCGCAACCCCGGATGACGGAACCTTGTTTTGCAGCACCGTAAGTAAATCTGACTCTGGGGTGTAATCCCATTTCGACGCACCCTCCATGTCAACAACATCGACAACCGAGATTGCTACAGAATCATTCTGAAGGACACTAACATCATCGACACCGCTCGAAGAGGCCACTGCCAGCAGCCTGCGGGGTTCGAGGGGTTCGTAACCAAAAATCGCGCTCGCCGTGCGTTTCCTAAAAGCAAAACTCGGAGTGCCACGCTTACTACGGAATACCTCTAGAAAGGCCTGATTCTTCATCATCATTTCCATTTGACTAGCAACGGACGTTGGGACGCAGGAGGAACTCCTGCAATGTGGGAGGGGGCAAAGCCGAACGCCAAACACCGAAGCCATGAGGCCAGAGCGTCACGATTTCGGAGCCATACGAACGACGGCCAGTGCGAAATCGCTCAACGAGCGTCTCTGTTGATTACCAGCCTAATTGTAGCTGGGGAAAGATCAAGACTAACACTGGGGAAGTCACGTTCGGCAATTGAACGTTTTTGCCATTCGTTCACCCTTGCCTAAACCTCTAAGCTATAAAAACACGGGCGGCAGATTCAATTCGAGGATTACAAAGGAAAACATTGCCTCTTTAGATCGCCGCATTAGGCCGGTCTGCGATGTTTTCCTTTGCTCAAACTAAAACGAATCATTTCGGCAAAAATTTCCCAGCGCAATAACTCTCAGGCTGCCACCGCTGCTGACGCCGACTGAATAGAACGATGAGGCAAGCCCGCAAAGAACCTACTAACCCATGACGTAATGGTCATTGTCATCGTGTTTGATGGCGTGCAGCACTTCCTACTCTTTAGAAGAAAGCAGCACGTGCAGGCGTAGAGAAATTGACGAACAGACAGCGAGTCCGTCCTGAATGACCACCGAACTCGCTTCCAAACATCCTGGCGGTTTTATTGGGCGTACCTGGAGTTTTGCTGGTAAGCGACACTGCTTTGTTCGCGTACGAGATTAGTCGCCGAACAAATTACCGAGTCCGCCCAATACAGACCCTTCTCCCGTTGAACGCCCCCCCGCACTCGGAGCATGCTGAAGCACTCGATCAGCAAGACGGGAAAACGGTAAGCTTTGCAGCAAAACCGTTCCATGACCGCTCAAGGTCGCGAGGAACAATCCCTCGCCTCCAAGCACCATCGATTTGAGATTTCCAGCCCGCTCAATGTTGTAGTCAATTCCATTGGTAAACGCGACTAAACAGCCTGTATCGACTCGCAGTGTTTCGCCTTTGAGAGTCTTTTTAACTACGGTTCCTCCGGCATGCACAAACGTCTTACCGTCTCCAGACATTCGCTGCAAAATAAATCCCTCACCACCGAAGAATCCGACCCCCAAACGTTTCGTAAAGGATATGGCAATCTGCGTTCCCATCGCCGCGCAAAGGAAGGCGTCTTTCTGGCAAATAATTTCACCACCAATTTTTGACAAATCGATGGGAATAATCTTCCCGGGGTAGGGAGCTGCAAACGCAACTCGCCGTTTTGCATTTTGTCGATTGGTGAAGTGCGTCAAAAATATCGACTCCCCCATCAGCTTTCGCGACGCCGCAGAAAAAACCTTACTCATAAAACCTTGATCGGGCTGGGAACCATCACCCATTTTTGTTTCATACTCAATGCCCTCTTCCATGTAATTCATCACCCCCGCCTCGGCGATGACAGTCTCACCTTGGTCGAGTTCTACCTCTACAATTTGGAGATCGTTTCCAATGACTTCGTAATCGACTTCATGACTAGGCATTAAATTTACTTTCAAAAAAGGTATTTTAAAATTCCAGTAAACGATCACCGGCGTGGCCTGACAGGCATCACAATCGCTTGTTTCATCGCTGAAAGCGACAACCATCGTTCGCCGCAGCCAAACAATTATTGGATTTTTTTTCGAAAGTATGGAGGAAACGTCAAACAAGCCCAAAACACCCGTGTTTCTGGCTCCATATTGCTAAGTCAATGAGCCAATTACCGACTCAAAATTTTCATTAGATCTGGGAAGCACTCGCTCCCATCGAACGAAGGGCTAAAGCATTCGACTTTTCGTCGGGCGGCATCATTAGCCGGTGCCAAAGAAGGAGAAATAAACAAGCACCTGTTTCCAAGTTATTTCAGCCCAAATTGTTTCGACACAAACAATGACCGGTCACCCGTCACAAGAATCTCAGCTACCGACTCCTTCTCCGCCGTGAAACACAAAGCAAAACGGCGGCACCTGCAAACAAGGTCGAACCGGGTTCAGGAACAGCAGAGATCATCAAATCTGATGTCGAGAAAAACACCTCGCCAACCGCATCATCTCGTTGCCAGGCAATCCACAAAACATGATGGCCAAGGCGATCTTCGGGAACATCCAGATCAAAATAATAATGATTATCCTCTAGTACCGGATCAGGACGCGCCAGGAACTCCATTTGATCCCAATTCAATTCAGTACTTGGATCCCAATCCGATGTGGTCATCCAAACGTCCCACACACTTGGCTCATGAACTGCAGTCGCGAAAAAATCAATCGACATTTTTTCACCAGAAAGCACCGGAGTCGTTGGCCACTCCGAACTAACCTGATCCAGTCCTCGGTAGGTAAGTCCGGGAAACTCATCGGAATCCACTCTTCCTCCACTGGCTAATTGGCCATCGGGAACCCAAGGCGAATAGTCGAAACCTTCGGGTAAGCCACTATTAACTGCGTCTGGAATATTTCTCGATACTTGATTCCAGGTGTAGTACGAACTCTTCCCGTCCATTTCAACCGCAGTTTTCGCCAATTCGAAATCTGGATTTTCAGGGTTACTCTTGTAGACTTTGTAAACGCGACTTTGCGGTGAGACGGTCGTTCCGTGACCGTAAACAGTAATGGCGCCCAACACGAGCCCCCCCAAAGCGACTCCAAGCGATACGAGTAAATAGTGCCGTTTAGCCATGTTCAACTCTCCCCAAAAGTAAACATCGATAGCGCTGGACGCTATTCAAAGATACGATTACCGAAGGACATTTCAAGCAAGCAACACGACGCGCCACAAGAATTGGATGCGTCGCAGATGCAAGCAAAACCCAACTTTAAATTCCAGGTCTCGTTTATTCATTGGACAAGTCGAACCAAAGATTAGTTCCAATGCTTGCATATAATCTTTCCGAAATTTCACTTCGGTATCTATTTCGACAAAGGTCTCTATTCCAACAAAGAGACAAAAGCGTCGCCTCTGTTTCCTTCGGCTCTCAACGGATTAATGGAACGAAGGCAAATGGCGGCTCTACCTGTAGAAAGATATTTCTGAAATCTACTTGAATCTTTGACTATTGCGAGACATTTAGTTCATCCCAATACTCGCGCAAACGATCCCGCACTTTTCCTGCTCGATTAGAAAACCACTGCTCAAGAATTCGATTCTTTTGCGTTTGCCAGGTTCCCATCGGTGAGTAAGGCGTTTCCGATTGAACATCACCCCAGCGCGCTGACTCAGCAAGCAATGCGGGTTCAATCGATTCAAGAAGTTTCCGATAACGGGTCTGACAGACGACATCATTAAGGGGGCCACCTTCGGTTGACCATTTCTCCAATCTCGCTTCAATCGACTTGCGGAAACTTTCATTACGGCTTAGGGCGTTAAAGACAGCTTCAAAAGACTTGGGATTGTTCCGGCTTTTAATCGATAATACGTAATCACAATCGTCATTATTCCAACCGGATGCGAAGGTATTGTCCGCATCCCAGACTAGAAATTTCATTGGAGAAATTTGCCCGCGTTGACAAAACGATTTCATATTGTTGTGACGATTCAGTGGCCAGTCTTCCCCTCCGGCATAAAGATAGACAAGGCAATAATCGATAAAACTCTCAACGTCTAAGTGCCGGCAAATCACTTCATAGTTGACATCTTCGTCTAGCTGATTTTGAGCAAGCTCGCAAATCGCATTCCACGCAGCTTCACCTTCCTGATCAGCCTCTATCTCTCGTACACGCGATCTCAGTACAACATAGTCGTCGGCCTTTCCACCCAGCTGGTGAGCCAGGAATTCGTCATCTGGCCTTTCAACTAGGTTGTAGACTCCCCAGTAAAGACCATTAATAGCGACATGCACAAAACGCCCACGCGCTGCAACACTCCCCATCGATCGATGCGTGTCCCGCGCCCACTGATCTCTAATATACTGTGCATTTTTACGCACATCAGAATCATGCGTGACCCATGAATCGTCGGTACTTCTTAAAACTAAGGTCGAAAACTGGTCGCCCTTGGATTGCTCAAAGATTCGAGCTTTTAAAACTGCGTCTCCGTAACGAGCTCGGAAATTCAAACGCAAGGAATGTTTTTTCCAACCTTCTTTGCGGCTTTCATTTCCAGAGATGCGAATTCCAGCAGTCGCCGTAAAACCGGATGCTCCATTAAAACGAAACATCTCTACCGATGCTGGGACTTCCCAATCAAATCCTCG
>Ga0214477_100351_pt1 | contig 32542 bp, 22 predicted proteins | sample M1_20Mar14CPVII9_FD_165058 | JGI IMG/M metagenome (GOLD analysis project Ga0214477, IMG submission 165058) | Marine eukaryotic communities from Monterey Bay, California, United States - M1_20Mar14CPVII9sort6BwellC16 | ecosystem: Environmental > Aquatic > Marine > Unclassified | place: USA... | reverse complement strand
AGCGAGATAGCATACAATATCCTCCCATTCCCATTTTAATAGATTGAGGATATCCTATTTTGCAAGTATAGAAAATAAACAGAAGAAGATCATGTCAACATCATATGAATTTGCAGACAGTACCCGTAACATCGGGTAATAGTAAGAAACACCGTCGTGGTCGGGGTATAGGCAATAGAAAAAACAAGCCTGGTACCTCTTCTACATCATCATCGTCCAAGAGGTCAAACTTTCGATTGGGTGGACGAAGAGGTGTTGCTTCACTTAGTGCTCAATCCTCCTCGAATGATAAGAAGCTCAGCCTACCCGGTAGACAGCAGCAACAGAATGTTGAGGAAGGATCATCCAGTCGAAGTGGTGGCGCGTCCAATAGAGATGACAATTCAGTCGGTGCAGGATCATTAACATACTCAGCATCATCATCAGTACAATCCGCTGAAAGTTCCAACGATTCAAGCTTTGCAGATATTATCAAATTAATCGATAGTGAAGGCGAGGGGGCATCTGAAATTAAAGACTTTATTGCCAAACAGACTAAAGCCGCATCGGGAAGTGATGCAGGAGGAGGTAACATGAATGTATTCGGTCAGGAGATACAGAAAACATCGGCAGTAGCCGGGTGGATACAAAGGGTGGAAGATCGACAACGACAACATGAATTGGAGCAACAGAGGCAGCAGCAACAAAAGAAGAAGAAGGATTCTTCTTCTTCTAGTACTACCGCTCTTAATTTTCACATGGATGACTCTAAAATGCCTACAAATATCAATGCGGATTTGACTGATTTGAATTACAGCAAGGATAGTAAGGATGATAGTTCAGAAGATGATGTGTATGGAGTTGACTTCGACGACGAGAATGTACTAGAAACTATTGCTGGGTAAGTGCGGTAGACAAACAAAAGGACGTTTAAATATGTTTTCATCTGTACATTTACTAACTACCAATTATCATTCCCCTCTCCCTATCATGCATTACAGGCTCGATGAAGATATATCTCGTCAAACCCAAGCTGCTTTCCCCGATCAAGATCCGTTTACTAGTAATCACCATCAAACCTTATCAGCACCGTCATCTCCCGGAAGAAGCCAATCCAGTGGACATGTCACACCCCCACCCAATTCAAGACATAAACGCACCTCAACTCCACCGGGTGCTACAAGTATGACAAGGACGAATAGTCGTCATTCCAAGAGTTCCAGTGACGGCTCGTGGGATACGCCTGCTCCATCGTCACCGCCAAACAATAATAATAGTCCCAACTCAAAACCACCCCATGCTAGGAGTGCACCAGTTTCCAAGACACGGCGGGGAAAGAATGGGAAAGACGAAAAGGTAGTCGAAGATTTAAGTGAGGCATTCTATGCCAAATCTTGGATGTGTGGCTTTGCAGACGCCTTCCATTTCGACGGATTCGATAAGTTTAACAAATAGACGGACGCGGTGCATAAACACTCCCGTCTTGTACAGTAAAGTATCTCGTTCCCAAGCCTGTTGAAATAATTTGACAGGATAACGATTAAATTAGAAACTTTGTTTCCATCTATGAATCACGTCTAAGGAGGATTCTGTTTTCACTTGTGTGTACTTACGTATCGACCGTATCCTCTGTGCTGGTTGCGGTATCCTTTGAGGAAGTACGTAGCCAAAGATTTGAGGAACAGCAAGCAAGCCGACCAACAACTGCACTAGTTCTCTACACGCTTTATTATAAAACTAATAATCATGAAGCTCATATCACTACTATCCGCCACCTTGATTGGCGGCTCGTCCGCATTTGCCCCAGCACCAATCAATGTGCAACAGAGAAGTTCAGCCTTGGCACCCATGGAAATGGCCGCTGGAGGTGAATTATACATTGACCAAAACCGTAGAAACTTAATGAACTTAATCCTCGTTGGTTCTGCTGCTGTTACTGTTGGAGGACTTGGAGTGCCATACATCCTATTCTTCGTACCACCAGGTGCTGGAGGTGGAGGAGGGGGTGTCTCCGCTAAGAATGCCAATGGAGATGATCTATTCGAAAAGGATTACCTTGAAACACACAAGCCTGGTGATCATTCCTTAGCACAGGGATTAAAGGGTGATGCTACATACCTTATTGTTAAGGATGATGGAAGTCTTGAAGATTATGGTCTTAATGCCGTGTGTACACATTTGGGATGTGTCGTTCCATGGTCTGCTGCCAACAACAAGTTTATGTGTCCATGCCACGGATCTCAAGTGAGTAGTAGAGAAATATATTATTATTACTATTATTTTGGAAGGGGGATATATTGATGATTGCAAACAGTATACTATCATCATTGATATGCGGCCATTCTCTTCCTCTCGAAGTTAATATTGCATGCATTTTGTATAATATCTCACACACATATCATTTGCAATTTTTTAAACCTCTTAGTACGCCCCTGATGGACACGTTGTACGTGGACCTGCTCCACTTCCATTGGCCCTTGCCCACCGTGAAACTGATGAGAAGGGTGGTATCATTTTCAGTACTTGGTCAGAGACTGATTTCCGAACTGAGGGAAAGCCTTGGTGGATCTAAACATGTTTCATTTTAGTTCTTGAGGATAACATCTAATTTAGGACATGGAACATACACCACACACATGCACACTGAACTTATTGTGTGAAATAGAGAGATATCTTCTTTTTATGGTCGAATTATGTAGATAGAGAGAGGAGGAGATACAATAGGTCCCTCCAAATTAAATATACATTTGCAATGAAGACCTGTTTTATCTTTGTCCCAGGATCTCCACAGGACAGATAGGTAGATAAGTGCGGCGCTCTTGCTGGTTTCAATCCTTGTTTTCAAAGCGTTTTAGCTGAGCAATCTAAGAAGTACAAGCCACTCATCATTGAAAGAAAGAAGCACGAGAATCCTCTGGAGTATCCTCGTCTCTCAAACTCACTACTCTTAGACTACTTACATTCTTACATTCTATACAAGTTGCTTAATGACTCATTGACTTACTATTATATTTAAGACCCTCCATTTGGCCTGGAGCCTAGCTCCGAGAGTCAAAGGTACTATTCAGCGATAACATCATGTCCACTTCTCGAATTATTTGCAATCTACTACCCTGTCATATCCAACTGTTCTACTAGGCACTTTCGGCGGGGGTTGTTAATTGTATATCGTATGGGTAGATCTCTCCCACGGTAAATCTTTGGAGGGAAACATATTATGATGTATCTAAGCTTTCGCCGACTCGTTCTATTGTTGAATATACATTCTGTTTATTCCCCCGCGAGGTATAGGATAAGTTAGTATCAACAACACATAAGATATATACACACAGATAGAAATACATTTACATTTGGCATCTTCTTACCTCATCCATCCATTCTGCTACCTTTCTTTCAATTTCATCTTTAACCTCACCCTTTATCAGTAAATGTCTTGAATCTAAATCTTCAATAATAAACTTCTTATCAGCAACCTTCTTATCATTCAAGTGTATAATAAACTGTTTCACTGGAAGTGAAAATGAGATGGAGTAACTCATGTTAGTGCATGTGGTTTGCAAAGACAATCAAATAAAGGTAAACTAAGGTCAAATGAAGTAGCCAAATCGCTGAGCTTCATATTGAACACTTGACTCATAATATTATGATGAAACAATACAAACGCGGACTTTCTTGGAGGATCACATGTTAAAAGATACTGTGATGTCGATCGAGATGATGAGCTACTACTACCGCCACCGGCTGCAGGTGATTGAGATCGTTTCTTCTTTGATTTTGGTGGCATTGCTAATTTTGCTGAAAATTGAAATTTTATATCTTGTCTTTAACACATCCATGCAACACTAAGTACCCACTCCGGTATGTCACCCTTACACCAATCGATAATGCGTTAAAAACTGAATCAAGCACTGTATTACTAGTCAAATCTACCTCCTCCTTTCGCCAATATCACTCTCGGATCTCAGTCGTCAGTCGTCATCACAAAACATTTGCCTTCACCTTTTTTCAAAGATAGTCACAGGTCCACCATCTTGATGGCTCGTAATTGTCCTTTGTTTGGCTGGATAATGATACTGTTATTGATGTTCTAGACGAGTTTGTTTATGATAGTATAAGCAGGTAGAAGATAAGAATTGATAGTGACCTACATCATTATCATCAATATCAATCATCAAACATAACATACACTATAATTAACAACTAATAACAAGTTCACCGCCCTCAAACAACGTATGATGGCAATACTACGACTTGTGTTATTGATGTTTGTTTTAATATCGGCGGTAGTATCATCGTTTGATATCAATTCATCGCAGAATATACAACAAAGAAGAGACTTGATCAAAACTGGAATCGTTGCAGGCATATCCATCTTTGGATCTTCGAATCCTCCTAGTGCGATTGCAGAAGAGAAAAGTTACAGCTCGAATGCAAGGAATATGGCTAGATTGAATGCTGGTGATTCATCTGGAGGGAGTATATATGATAATAATCCATCATCTCCCAAAGCGCGTTCAAGGTATGTGATATACTCGCTCAGTATGTTTGATATTTGATATTTGATGCTTATTATATTATGTCATGATAACATCTCTTTTGCAATACTATATACCAGACGAGCAATGGTAGGATGTAAGAATCCATCAGCAAGAGGTTTGGCAGGAGAGAAGCTCGGCAAAAGGCTTAGTGAAAAGGATTGCAATCTACAGGTAATGTCGGGAGATACTGATTTCATGTTAGAGACTTTAACAGAACTTGATTGTCCGACGTGTCCATATGGTATTGGTACAAGATGAGTGTGTGCAGTCTACATCGAACTTTGTGCGGTATCATAGCATTACTTTACACCCCACTGCCTTAAGACTTCATACATTACGACGGGAGCACAAGCTGCTACATTCAAACTATTCTTCTTTCCAAACATTGGTATCTCAATCATCTCGTCTAAGAGAGGTATAATGTCTGTATCTACTCCACTAACCTCATTGCCTAGAAACAAAGCAACGCCGGATGTATCGATCTTATTGACTTCATCATTATCGCTCTTTGATACTACTGATTCTCCACCAGGATATTGAACACTTGTATAACATTTGCTCTTGTCGGTAGTTTCCATTCCATACAGAGTGAAGTTTGGTCTATTCTCTCGAAGGTACTCTAATGCTTGCTTTGTTGTTGCATAATGATGAGTTGATACCATTCTCTCAGCGCCTAATGCACTTTTAGAAAGTTTCTCAGCACCATTGCCGTTGTAATGAGGTGTAATACCTGTCGTTATTATCTCCAGGCATCCACAAGCATCAGCTGATCTTATAATGCTTCCAACATTTGCCGCTGATCTTAAATTATCAAGTACCAATACGAGAGGAAATGTTCGACGACTCTCAGAAGTATCGATGTGGCGTATGTATTCTGCTTCACTGCTTCTATGTCTTTTTGATAGAAAGTCAATTTGTCTTGCATATCTATTAGCAGATACCTCTATATTCTCTCTTTCTACTGCTTTCAGTTTGCTTGGTTTTGGATCTATATATGATCTATAAGCTTTGATTGCTGACTTGCCATATCTAATATCAAAGCCGTCGTTTGTGGTCATAGATCGGATGGCGGCATCTGATATATCATCTGAATCTACACCGAGCTGGTTTAAATAGTAATGTAGTCTCTCTTTTCTTATCTCCCGTGCAGTTTTATTGAGTTGATCTGCATTGCTAGTATCATATGTTGTTGTGTTGTTGTTGAGTTGATCTATACTACTTTGATCCCCATCCCCATCAATGTTATTAGATGTTTTAGTGGTATCATTTGTTGTTACTCTTCGTGAAGAGAAGTAACAAGCTGTGGTACTCTCATAATACCTCGTTCGAAGACTGATTGTATTTCTACTGTGAATAATAATACTTGGCTTATTATTAGGAAAGATAGGAGCATGAGTGATATGATGTTTCGAAAATACTCGTGGGGAGCTCGAAGGGGAGAGTCGAGGGGAGAGTCGAGAGATCTTAGATATTGTATAGGCTGCGGCATTGCGCATCAAATATGATGTTATACTGATGATAATAAGTATTGTTTGCAATAGCATGGACATTGTTTGAGTGCTAATCGCCGCGAGGGCTCAACATTGATATGAAGAGGGGAGACTGGGCCAGTAGTGAACGAGGATACCTTTGTTTTATTCTCACCACAAAATGAATCCCGTTGTCACATTCACTTACATCACAATTCTCTCAATAGGGTAGTGTTAGATATACTCATAATCCACCATCATGACTCTTAGAACAATACTATTGCTACTTATATCGATAACCTCTTCATGGGCGAGATTTCTCGTACCAGTCGAATTATGCTATCCAACAAACAGCAAACAATGCAAAAATAGAAGTGCCATCAACACATCATCATCGTCAATATCAAATGCAATCACACCACTTAATATACCACTAGGCGGAGCTAGTTCCACTGCACGAATTCTTAGGGGAGGTAAATCATCATGTCGGGGTGGCTCGTCAATCGCACTACAATCACCGGGTACTATGACAGCATCAAGAATGAAGTTATTCAATTTACTCTCTGGCGGTGCTGCGGGTACTATTGCATCATGCATTACCAATCCATTAGAAGTTATTAAAACACAACTACAATCATCAAGTGTAGCGGTTGGAGAGCTTAGTAGTAAATCAGGCCATCCTGTCGAAATTGCCAAAACTATATTCGAAAGAGATGGGATATTAGGTTTCTGGAAGGGTATGCGACCTACATTAGTTGGTATTATACCCGCTCGATCAGCATATTTCTTTACATATGAACAGACGAAACGTTTCTTGGGTACATTTGGTGTTAAGGAAGGAGGCGTATCGAATGCTTTGGCTTCGGGATTGATGGCTGGTATTGCTGGGAATACATTAACTTCTCCTATTTGGGTAGTCAAGACTCGTTTGCAATTGCTTGCTGATAGCACAGCTGGACAAAGAGCATATACTGGTTATCGTGATGCAGTCAAATCAATCTTTAAAGAAGAAGGTGTAGGTGGATTCTACAAGGGTATCTCTGCTTCATACTGGGGATGCTTAGAAGGAGCTACACAATTCATGATATATGAACAAATCAAGACAAAGTTATTAGCACAGCAGAATATACGAAGAGAAGAGCAGGGATTAGAACCAATAAATACACTTCCAAAGCTTACATACTTCTTATCAGCGGCACTGTCAAAGGGTACCGCTGCCATTATTACATACCCCCATGAGGTGGCGCGGACACGAATGCGTGAACAAGCTAGGAATGGTATCTTCAAATACAATGGAATGTGGCAAACGATAGGGGTAATCGCCAAGGAAGAAGGACGGCAGGGGTTGTATAGTGGTATGGGTGTACATTTAATGAAGGTTGTTCCCAATAGTGCTATCATGTTCTTGACATATGAAGTTGTAAATACTTGGTTATCAAGGTTCACTGTGGTTGAAGATTAGAAAGTATGTGTATTATTATGTGTTATTATACAGCTAAATATTAATAAGAAGAAGTTCAAATGTTGTTTCAAACGTTTTACAAATTATCATTTAAGTTACAAAGATCTTAAGTTTTGATTCTTTACACTCTAATAGCAAAGCGTGGCTCTAGGAAACGCCACAAACAAAATAACATAAGTAGCAATCGCTAGCTTCTGGCCCTCTAACATCCTGGCAGCTAGACTTATTATACATATATACACAAATATCGCTTGATCACTTCACATTGGCCTGCATAAACGCACAGCAGACCGTTATTTTGGTTACATATAGTACAGAAGTGATCAATGATATCATTATCAAGGAACTATCTCTCCCGCCCTGATCTATCTAGGCTTGGTTTTGGATTTTGAAGCCACAAGTGTTTCCATACAGCTTTCATCTCTTGTGAAAGTTGATGATGGTTGGCATGAAACTGAACCGGAGCTGCAGCATAACATACAAGGATGGCGCTAACACTTCCCTTGACTATACTTAGGAAGGCACTTGATAGGAAATATCCAATACACGCACCGATGAAGAACGCGGTCTTGATGGGCTTGTTAAGACTGGTCAAGCTGTAGCCATCAACTTCTTCTATGATAAGTGCTAAGCATGCGGTGCTACCTCCAACTATCATACTTGACATTGACAGGACAGTCAATATCAGGTCGTCTTCGGATACGACGTGAGTCCAACCTCTAGCCTCGAAGAGTAGAGATGCCTTGCTCCCTGCTTCCCAAAAACGGTAACCGTATAAACCTATGTAAGCATACGACCATTGATTTATATTTCTTGATAGGGCACCAGAGCACGTATTACTTGGGACGCACTCGCAATTTTCATTAGCCGGAGTCTGTTTTACTCTCAGTTTGGTATTGTCGATGGCCGAGGCTTTCAATTGACGAAGCTTCGGTCTAGCAAGACGGTTGAAGTTGGACAGCCTCGCAACTAATACACAAGGGTCGACAATTAAGCTTCCCAAACATATCGAGCCAAACGATCCGATTATATTTCGTGACAGAGGACTGCATATTGGAAGTGGGTCGTCTTCTGAATGATCCCACCACTTGCCGATTATACTTGCAACTGTGGTCTGAGATATGCCCTGTGTATTTCAAAAGGATGTAACATATTATATCAGATTACTTTCACCAAAACGTATGATAAGCGCAGTACTGAAACGACTCACCTTGATAACTTGAAACGTCCAGTAATATGAGAAGAGGAAGAAGACGATAATCACACTCATCCAGTTATTCGACAGCTCTTCATCATCATTAAGAAAATCAAATGTCCCTATAAAGGCACAAATCCACAATATTGTCCAAAGATAAGTAAGACCGAGGACACAAAGTCCAACAAAGAGGATGTCCAATGAACTTCTCATGCCCTTCAAGGCAACTGAAAGATTTGTAGCCGCAAAGGTGATTCTATCCCAAACAACGACGGTATAAGCAGAAGTTAATATCACAGCCACAGCCCCCGCAATTGGTACTGCCCAATACGAACTGAATGCCAACCCTAGTGCTGTCCAAGCCACACTTATTATAATGGTAAATATCAATGTAACATGTATCAAGTTCTTGGAGAGCATCATCATGAACCCTAGTCCCAACAGTGAACACATGGAGGCATATCCACTAGCTATGCATACTAGCTGTATGACATTGATATAGTCAATATGACTAATACCATCGACTGCTTCTACTACCTGCTCTTGTACATCGGCCAAATCTGTGACTCCACTTCCACTGCCTTTACTATTATACAATGGGTTGTCAATAATGACTACATCATCTGTGTGCAACCCAGCAAAGGGATCAACATCTATCACCGAGGGAGTATCATCATCTTCCCAATATTCACCTCTATGGTGTGTGAATGAACCATATATCTTATCCCTAAGTGCACCAGGACCAAATGCCAGTGCTGACATACAAACCAATAGGAATTGACACAGGAATATAAATGCAAATGTAGCATCATTACATCGAGTACTTTGTTCTACACCCCGTACTTTCTGAACAGCAGCCTCTCTAGCCTCGGCTGCCTTCTTTATCCGTCGTAGTCTTCTATGACGACGTATCTTCTTCTGATTAGCCTCTTCACTTAATATCCTTGTTATGCGTTCCTTCTCTGGTGATGTATCTTTTGTCAATGGAGAAATCTCATACACAGAAGTTGAATCTGTGGCAGTGGCAGAAGTTACAGGTGAATCATGTGCTATGAACGGCTGGGGTGTGATGGGTCTGCTTCTGTTATTACTGCCTTCACTACTACTACCGTTGGAACCATGCCGACCATAACTATGCGGTATAGAAGATGACCCCATCATAGGTTCCTGTGTTCTTCCGGAGGAAGCAGTAGGCTTGGGATATACCCAACCCTTACTACTACTATTATTTGATGAAGAATGATCAAACACTGACGTAGGTGGTCGAAATAATACAGCTGCAGCAGGACTATTGGTCATGAAATTATCAAACCTTGAATCTAATGTTGCGCCATAAGAACTACTACTATTCTGTTGTTGTAAAGCGGGTGGAGGTGATCCCAATGGTTGTCTATTACTAGCAGTGGATCCAATCTCATCTGCTAGTGTTGATGAAATGCTGTATGCCAAGGTACCTTCATCTCCTGTAGTTTCTACACTATTTATACTTTGATTCCTTGCAAGTGGATGCATAAGAAGTGATGAAGATTCTGTTGTTGTTTGCTGCAATGGTATACTAGCGGCGTTTGCCTGTATCTCATCTAATAACTTTGCAGTATCAGGTGATGACGTACAATCCTTATTTTCAGATGAGAATGATCCACTAATACCACCCATATCTCCATCATCATCATCTGTTTCATCATCTGAGTATGTTAAATCGTTGAAGATTGCAAACGATGAATTCAGTAAGGGTAATTGTTCATCAACCCTGTTGTTGTTGCCGCCACCCTCTATATCAGTACTCATATGATATAATTTATATTCTATTAATCACTGCTATTATTATGTCATTTTGATTGGGGATATTTTATAGTACCCGATATGCCCTACGATTGTCTTACAATCAGTTTATTCGATTTAATTGCTTTTGCAACAAACAACAAATAGGTATCTGATCTCTTTGCGCCGCGCACGATGTTATACCTATCGACTCCGATTTCTTTAACTATGCTATGTATTGCAGTATTAATTCAATCATGCGACTCCTATCTGCCTATTATTTATATAATATAATATTGTTCTTCCTACTTAGATTGCTAATGAGATTCAGTTGGCTGTCGTTAGTTCTTTCTTGCCCTCTGGGTAAGTACGTATCTAGATATTGACCCCTAGGATACCAAATTTATTTTATCTGCTTCTTCTTCTTACTTAAAATCACACCGAGGGATCCAGGACGCTTCTATAAAGTGTTACCCTCTCTTGTACCGTTCACACTGCGACACTAGTGAAGAGAAAAGGGGCATGCTCTGCTAATAAACTTGTATTCATTGTGACTGGGCAAGATTGATAACATATACTTATTATATTTATGATAATGCAGCTGCAAGCAGCCTACAAAATATAGTTGAGGTACAAAAATTTTCACAAGATAACTCATACATCCTTTCTTCTCGTATCTTACCCTATCGGGCCTTTGACATGTAACTCATTTGTAGAATCAAGACTGGTATCGTCCATATTCTCTTGTGATTGGTACAGACTTGCAGTGGTAGCGTTGGAGAAATCGGCAGAGTTCAAGGATCTACCACTTCTCTCACTAATGTCTTGTTGGTGTGATGATGTATCAGTATCAGTCGTCGGCAGTTGTTTATCCCCTTTGCTACTAGTTGGTACTGTTAGGACAGTTATCATTTCTCCCTTTCCTTTCTCATCATCATCATCCTTCACTTCAATAAGAGGTGCCCCTGTCCATTTCTTCAAAATTGTTCCAGTTTGTAACTGTTGTCTCGAGCGGCTCGAGTTAACCATCGTCATACAATGAGACTTTGGCAACCCATTCCTTCTATCCCAATCTTCAAGTGATTGTTGAGATTTCTTCGTCCGTTCCATCATGGCCTTAAGGCGTGCCATTGGATCGTTTATTGGGATAGACTCTTCTGTTTGTTGCTGTTGTATTAGGGATGGTGACTTGAGTATACCCTTTGGTTTTGGAGATGACCCAGATTTTCTTGGCGATGTGCTTGTACTGGCCATTGGTGAGCTTGTTGGCGTAGTGGGCTCGAATATCGGAGGTTTGGACACAGTATTAGTTGGTACCGTTGAAGAATGGGAATGCTGCATCGGAGAGTTGAATACTCCCAAAGGTTGACCGCCGGTTGGCGGTGGTAAAGCTTGAGTAGGCACTGCCTGACTTGTAATGTACCCTTCGGTTAGTGGTGGTGGCATTACCATTCCCGTACTTGAAGTACCGGCTGCTCCGTGTTGCAGCTGCTGCATAGCAGCCAAGTTGCTTGCATTCACATTGCCCAAAACCTGCTGCTGCATAGCCTTGTATGCTAATACATCGTTGACTTTCTTGATAATCATCCACACCTTATTCAACTGAGCATAGGCATTGGGAAGGTCTGATGCTAGGATGAACTGCGACGACAAAGCCGCTACTCCAAAGGCATTAGCAATATCTTCTAAAGCTTGAGGGTCTCCTAACTGTATGACGATGGCTTGGAGTGTTCTGAGATTAGTCTGAGCTTCTTTTACTGCAGAGAGGATGAGAGACAGATCATGTGCATGGGGATCTACCTGAAAAGGCTTAGGAGCTACCTGAAAAGGCTGACCGTATACGTTATTATTGACACCAGGCAAAGGTTGATGTGCCATGGGAGCCTGATTCGGCAGGAGAAGAGGCTGTTGTACCCCGGGAGCTTGCTTATTTAACCGCAAAGGTGATCCTTTATGTTGTGGTTGTGGTGGCTTGTGAATCACTGGCACCGATATCGTTTGTTGGGGTGGTGGTGCTACAGCAACATGCGGCGGCATAGCAGTGGAAGGACTATTAAGATGCATCCCACCCCCAACCGATCCAAGTAGCATCTGCATCAAGGCATCCGTATGACTGTCAGTCGACGTTGCCTGTTGAAGATTAAATTCTTCATTATTAGTGTCAATGTCTGGCAACGATTGGTGTAAATCTTGACTCTGTCCCCCATGCCCCTCAACAACTGCTCCGGCTATCATATCTTTGGGGAGCAATGGCTCAGACTTTCGACGCTTAAATGAATCACCACGAGAGTAAGTCACCTCTGTCCTTACCAAGTCATCATTTGACATGTGACTATAATGATGACTATTCAAACTGCTCTGTGATGAATGTTGACTTGAAGTTCCATCTCCCCTGGACGAGGGGTCAACAGATCTACTCCGTTGAGATGATCTATTTGACCCTATTGATCTACCACTTCTTCCCGTTTGCACTGGCTCAGGTTCCAATTTAGTCAACACTTGCATCATATCAGAAAGCCTAGGGGCGGAGCTCGATCTTCGTCTGTTTCTTTTATATCCCTGCATTGTCTTCTTCTTTTCTTGGGCTGGTTTTGAAGAAGGAGATTCTTGTGCTGGTGACCATCCTTCAGAAGCCTTTGATAAGTAACTTTCCAATTCATCATCGCGGCGTTTCACATCGTTATCGATATTATCACCACCATCTAATGGCTCTTTTAATGCCTGATGCAGTTGATTCAATGTTGCCTTGTCTGGTGATTCAGGTGGAGGTGCAGAGCTTGACCGTCGTCTACTTTTCCTAAATCCCTCAAGAGTCTTGCTAGCCGATGTGTCAGATGATTGACCCGATTGATCTGAAAGAGGAGGCGGCGGAGATGACCAGCCGTCAACAACACCTGAAGTATCTCGTAAACCCATATAATCATCTTCATGTAATGGTGCAGAATTGGACCGTCGTCTCCCTCTTATATATCCCTGCATTGTCTTCTCTTGAGTAGTATTAGTAGTTGGTAGAGGGGGTGACGACCAACCATCTGATGACTTTGACATGATATAACTTTCCAACTCCCGATCATGATCCATATCATTATTATTATTGACCATGTCTCCCTCCAATGGCTCTTGTATTGACATCATATTATTATTTCCATACTCAATCCCCCGATGATTATTATCTATATCTTGAACAGATTGATCAAATATATTAGCCAATAGACTAAATGCCGGTTCTGAGTTCCGTCTACTATAACTACCACTAGAAGTATTCCTACCCATGTGTGGAGGGGGTGCAAATGCTTCTTCATCAATACCTGGTTCCGAATGACGTCTATTATAATCCATCATTCCTAGACTTTCTTTACCCATTTTACTACTTCCACTGCTGCCACTACTGTTATAATTGATTGAATTCATAGGGTTTATAGCCACCTCAACTGGCTCAGAGTGACGTCTGTTGAAACCCATCATTTGCTGCTTTGCATGTCCCATCCTACTGTCAACTGACATATTATTATTATTGTTATTATGGGGAGGATACCCCATCATAGAATTATTGTTCATATCTATTGTCATATCTCCTCCATCTAATGATTTAGTACCCTGCAGCATATTATTATATTGCTTCTGTTGACTTTTGACAGTACCAAATACGGGATTAGCATTATCAGTACCGGAAGAGGGTAGACTTCGCTCTCCCCCCAAGATATTATTGTCACGCTGAATGCCATCATCATTATTATTATTATACAAGTTACTATTCACAGACTCGCCAGTCTTAACTTGTATAACCTGCATCATCTGCTCTTGTTGATTATTAGGCTGAGGATATATCATTCCAGCACCAGCGATAGGTTGTTGTTCTGATGTATGATTGTATGTCATTAAAGTAAGATGATGATGAGACACATCATTGATATTAATATTATTGTCAATGAAAGGAAGATTTGATTGTGGTTCTTCATACTGTTGTACACTCCTATTAGTACTAGATTGTTTATTGTTATTGTTTGTCTCACCACTCATTTATCCAATATGGTATTGCAACGTTTCTAAGTCCTTCAATGCTCTCCGATCCTTAGATGTTGTGGTACCTCTCGATTTGTGAGTGTTGTATTCCTTGACTATTGCAATTATTATTCGTATACTCACAATTCAGTGCTGCCTTCTTCAACAATCCATCTATATATAACCGGGTCATTGAGATGTGTATTAATTAGTCAAACACAGGCAAATCTAAATTATCCTCCTATTTGTCAAACTCTCCTCCTTCTCAGTATCGTAGGCCCAGAAAATTATGAGACACAAAAGTTACGATTAAGAGTCACAATGTTACACAGGTGAATAGCAGCAGGACTGAGAGTCTCCTCGTACAAATACTCAGTCCAAGTACACTGTCCCCACTTAATGTTATGCGTATACTTTCATATGGTCTGCTCTAAGTTTAATCTCTCTTAATGACCTCTTTTCTTTTCCAATTGCTGATTTGATTCACTTCGTCCTCCTCCTCCTACTCCTACTCTACTTTTATTTCTATTCTCCTCCTTCTTCATTATCAAGTACACTACCATATGTTGCAGCACATCTTCCAAGTGCCCAAATTGGGAATACATTCCTATAAGCAGTGTAGGTAATACCACATGCTCGATTAAACACTCCAGATATGCCCTCTTGCGGCCAATCGCCACACTCCAGCTGCCGTTTCATCAAATATTGTACTCCTCGTCGGATAGCATTTACATCACTACACTTTGCAGCCGACAATGCCATGAGGGCCCATGCAGTATTAACCACGCCACTCCCATCATCACCATAACTTTGCATACCATTCTCAGCATAATCCTTGTCATAACAGGATGTAAAGTCCTCTCCCCAACCCCCATTAGGTCTTTGATGTGAGAGGAGGAATTGACAACACTTTTGAATCGCTGGGGAGTTGTTAGACACGCCAGCCTTGATCAATCCTTCAATACCAAACCAACAACCGTAGCAGAAGCAACATGCCCATGAGCCATACCTAAAACCAAACAAGACAGAGACAGAGGCATGAGTGATATACTATCACACACAAAACAAGTATACAATATCATATACTTACCATGAACCGTCTTCACGCTGAATACTCTTCATAAACTGTGCACCACGACGAAGTGCAAATGTGATCTCCTTTGTACGATGATGAGGGAACTTCTCATGAAAGTCTGCCAGTGCTGTCATAGATGCCATGCTACACTCGACATATGAATAGTCAATCATGATATCACCAAACACTTCTGAAGGGTTAAGTTGCTCGTACCATCCAAAGCCACGATTGTTTTCATACGTAGCCCAGCCTCCGTCTTCATTCTGAAGCGTCAAAATCACATTCACTGCATCATACAAACGACTTGGTTGAATACCCTTGATTATACCCTTCTTTACAGCATTCATAACAAGTGGTGAATCCATCAAGGCCAAGACACCCTTCAATCCTTCACCTGTACAGTCTGAGATGGGCCAACCATGTGCACTTGTACTAAAAGGCCAACCACCCTTTGAAACATGACGGTAGAACTTATCACGACTTTCACAAGACTCGTACTGGTACGCTGGAGAAGACCTATAGAAGTTGAACGAAGCGATGAGGTATGTGTGAGCGTGATATGCTAACTATACAAGTGAGAACCTAACACTTTGATGTGTAGTTACTTACTGAGATGTTTCTGTGGAGAGAATCTGAGTTCTTTCGAGGTATGCCCAAATCTGAAAGTGATGAATCAATTAGTTGCAGAGCAAGTTGCAAGATATCACACAAAAGCTCATAGTTCTTACCTTGGATGACAAGATTGGGAAATCGTCTAACATGCCACACTCCCACACTGCCTGGATGGCAAATGAAGTGTCCCAACACTGAGATCCATTATACCCTTGCATCTTCATACCGTCCTCTGCTACCCAAAGATAGTCTGGTACTCTCATCATGTGTTTACAAACTGCTTCATCATTGATATCGTTCTTTGCAGCTAAGAAGACGAGAAATATAAAGGGAGAGATTAGATACAGTCACTTTATTCAATCCTTTATTCAAACAAACAACATACCATGAAACGCAGACACCATATTCAACGCTTTGTTCACGGGACCAATATCGATGTAGTTTGTTTGTAAATCTTCTGCAGCCATATACTCCGAACAGAATCTCAGCCCGGCCTTCCTAACTGCATTTCGAAAAGGAGTAAAGATACTCCAATTCTCATAGATTGAAAGACAGTTATTCGCAAACTTCATAAACAGCGGCACTGGTGAGTAGTTATCCATATCGGCAACAAGATGACGAGTGCTATCCCAATAAATAGAATCGTAGGGCTGACAGTAGAGCTGTTTGATTTTGGTAGATTTGTTAGCACAAGCATACAACAGACAATTCAATGACATCAAATACAGCGACATACCTCTTGTCGTAAATCTGCAATCAGTGGATCTTTCTCGGCGTCAGAATAGATGAATCTTGATCCATACAAATACCCCATGGGTAGATAAACCATACGGCAGTGACACCACAATCGGCCAGGATGGAAAGGAAACCAATTAGGAAGGAGCCAAATCTCGGGTGGAACTGAATTGAAGCCTGTATAGAAAGGAGAATAAACAAGGTTAGTCAGTGAATAAGTGTACCTATGTGAGTATTAAACAGAGTCCTTTACTTACCTTTCCAGTCCATACATCCAACAAGGCACAGCCAAAACTTAGCCCATGAACTTGTCATTATTGCTCCGCCCTCGGCCTGGATAAACTCTCGTCCTTTCTCAATCCAATCTAAATCTGCACTAGCGCCTAACAGCCTAGCTGCCAAGTAGCTCATCACACTACCAAACATTGTACTTGGACTTTCAATGTGTGTTCCCCATCCACCATCCTCTTGCTGATGCACTTTAATATAGTACAACATGAGTACTTGTTGAGGAGGAGAGATCAACATTTGAGGACATCCCATGACATACCAAGCAACAACTAATCCAGGAAGGAGGAAGTGAGGTCCTCCATAATCACCAGCAAAGTGTCCATCAGTAGTTTGAAGCATGGAATAGAATGCAATACCTCGTTTGGCTGCCTCCTTTACCGTTTTGGGAGGATTGCTAGTACTGGTCTTTTCTTCACTTACGGTTGGCTGTTGTATGAAGGATATATCCTCTGGAAGCTTTCCGTCATTCTTGTCAAGGTATGAGGTAATCATTTGACCACGGAATATTTGATCACTAGTGTTGGGATTCTGCGATGGATCAAATGCCATTGGTTTCCGACCTCCACTTGCCAAAGTTTGAACTAGCTTGTTTCGTTCATCCTTTTCTTCTTGGTTGTCATCTTTCTTCTTGTTTGGAGAGAATATATTATGAACAAACTCTCCGATGACGTCTTGCTTGCCTTCCCTCAAAAGGATGTTGTCCTTTGTGCTTAATATATTGTGAACAAAGTCTCCAATCATATCTGGCTTTTGATCTTTCTTATCAGGGCTTTTTTCAGGACTGAGAATTCTTTGAAGTATGTTTGGTTCTTCTTTACGATCACTCGCTGCCCCATTCTGAGATGACAAAAACTCTTTCTTTAAGATGGCTTCCAAATCATCCTCAGTTTCTACACCTCCTTTTGATGCTTGAGGCTTAAGAGTAGTCCAAATCTGCCTCCCAAATGGCTCTCCAGTCAACTTTGGCTTGTCATAAGTCATTGATACTTTGGATTCACTATCACGATGAGAATCATGTGCTACTGCACATCTAAATCTGAGCAACTCTGTGGGTAAGAAGTGTTCTTTTCCCTCAGTCCATTTAGGTAGACGAGCAATTTTGTGTGGGCGCGCTCCTCCAGGATGACTTACTCCTCGAGGTACATATATACGGAAAGTAGTGCATACCTTTCCAAATACATAAAGACTAATTTCCACAAGAGCAACGAAACCAGCGGCATAGATAATGGGATGTGTGTTGTCACCTAGTATATCTTCTCCAATTTCCATTATTGATTGTATCCAATGAACAGCATGTAAAGCAGCTGTAATCAATTGTTCATTGTGTGGTGGTGCTGATGAAGGAGATACACCATTCATATCAACCAGCCATCCGACCAACTCTGCATGTGTCCTGATCAAGAATGTACTAATAGAGCACCGAACCAATAGCATCATAGATGCACGAAGAAGAGCCATTATAAGAGGACCATGTGCGCCTAAACTCGAATCGTACCCAAAAATTCCAATTGATGCACTATTGCACTGTTGCTTTGCTTGTTCATCCTTCTTGTTTGAATTTTCATCATGGTTCACTTTCGCTGTATCTTTAGTGGACGTATCATTATTTGCAACACCAAAGCAAGCAAACAAATTCTCGCCCTCAGCGGCCTTATCCACAGACTGTCCATCTACATCATCTTCTTCCACACCATGTTGACCAAACATAATATCATGAACACAATACAGAGCACGTAACCAAACACTACCACCAAATAACCACCTATCGATTAATTTATTACCACAATCACCACTAATACTTTCATTCCAACTAAAGTGGATACGTCCACGAATACCAACATGACCTAACTGTTCAATCGGTACCTTTGATAATTTATGTGATATAAATAAAGATAGTAGTAAGAGAGTAAACCCTAATAGGAATAATGGTGTTGGCATTAAATAGTTGGTGGAGGGTAGTATCTCGATTGCAATTGGTTGGAGTGGTTTCGGGATATTGAGTGTACCAGAAAGGTATGGACGACATGAATGGTTGGCAATGTGTAGCCCGTCCGCTAGACATTGTGCTGGTGTTGATACCATTATTATTAGTTATGTGGTATATACCGTATACGAAATATAACTTGTGTCGGTGAGAGAAGTAATTGAGTTTTGCTGCTTAAAAGAAGAACTACACAGTAAACTACTACCAGTTGGAAGAGCGTTGAATATTGATGATGAGGTATAATATTAACTTGATAATAAGGTATGTGGCCGTGGTTATTGAAGCATATGTATTGCCACTACAACAAGCCAACAAATAAAACCAAGCAATGGGCAATGACAATTATGAGAGTGTATTTCAAGTAGGATACCTCTTGCTACCCCAAGTTATCTGTTGATACCACTCTCGCCTCAATCATCACCACAAACTCAATCACATAGATACAATAACCAAATATAATAGGTATGACGCTCTCCTACGGTGAAATCCAAACCCTCCTCTCAGAGTCGGCATATAATCCTGCCATTGCGCCGAAGCTTGAAGCATATGTCAGAGCTCAAGTTAGTGCTATAGCGTCATCCATTGTAGCATCCGAATCTCCAAATGTGGAGTATTGTTTTGATGCTAACCGGACACTTATTAAGTTATATCAATTCTTCCCCCAGTTAGAAGAAGAGGCGGGTAAAGATACAATTACTACATTAGTCGCCTTTTTAGCATTATTGCAATTCCCAAGTACTGACTTTATGGCATTGAGTTGTTTAATACCCGAGAGAATTCAAACACAATACGAGCCCTGTGCTACATTAGTACGATGTGCAGACTTATTGGAAAGTTGTAACTTTACACAATTCTGGCCAGAGTTTAGGAAGTTGGGTATTCCTGAATATGGTGCACGTGATGGTGAGGTAGTTGTTAGTGGGGATCGTAAATTATTAAGTAATGCCGTAAATGGATTAAATGCTTCGAGTTTAATCCGTGGTAATATGATTCAAATGTTGGCAAGGACATATCGTACTGCATCATTATCATTGGTATTAACTTCATTGGATTTGAAAGATGCTGCTTCACTACAGTCGTTTGATTCAAAGGCGGCAGGGGGTGCCATTGATAAGATTGAGGGAGATGTTGTTACTTTTGTAGCTACCGCTGATAACACAAAGAGAGTTGGTTCCGCTTTCAAAGAGGGAGTTAGTTATGAAGAGGTAGCAGCATTGATGTGTCAGTAAAAATGAAGAGAGTTTTGTATCAACAAATCTAGATATTTAATGAGTAAGTTGAATTAGTTGAAAGTATTTTGTGCATAGCGCGCGCGCTCATATGTCATTTCTCCATAACTTTTGCTTTAGCTTAAAGAAGTCTTAAGATGACTATGTAGGAGAGTTAAAAGCCTTAAGATGGCTTTAGGTGTGCTTTCTCAAATCAAGCAGATATTTGAAGTCCTGGCCAAAGTATGCTGTTACAGTTTTCAACCTGCCGTTCAAATAATGCTCTTCCAATTTGCAATTGCCCTCATATCCGGCCTCGAGAGCTGCATATGCCAATGATCTCTTGTTCACATTTTTAGGTAAATCATATGCTACAAATCTAGTGCTTGTGGCGGCCGCTGCGATCTTGAGTAATCGCACGCCGTCGACTTCAGGAGTGGGAGGGAATCCTATGCTACCTCTTTCACATCCTTTAATCTTCATATCAATGGCAAGATCATATCCATCTTTGCCCATTTGTCCGTAATCGATACCACCCCAGGGTGGGTCCATGAAGACGGCATCAATGTGCGGTGCGACCTCTGAGAGCAAGTCGATGCCACCTATGGTAAAATCGTCATAAAGTTCTCGTGGTGGGTATGCTGACAAGGCCTCGGGTGTACGAGACGGGGGATCCATAATCAACTTTCCATCCCTATAACAACGTTCCAATACTGCCACGGAGTTTGCCTCGATAAAGACTATACGATTGGGTGGAATTCGATATATACTCGCATTATGCGCTGCCTTTCTCAACTTGCTTCGATCAAGGTCAATACAAACAACAAGTGATACTACCGATGATGGCAGCTTTCCAAATGCAATCGCATTACCTCCCATTCCACAAAAGGCGTCAAGTATAACCATGGGCTTTGAGTTGGGAATCTTCACTTTCTTGCCTCCTCTCTCAGGAGTACTCATTGTATTGTTAGAACAAATCAATTGTTGAGATGCATCAGAGAACCTTTTGGCTACATGATCGGCCACAACCTCTGGTGTAACTGAATACCATCCTTCTGGGTCTAACTGAATACCCTCGTCAAACAGTTTGAACAGCCTTCGTCGTTGAGCCCAGTACTTTTGATGAACAACAGACGGATCATAAGGATTAGGCTGTGTTGATCCCTTCATTAAATTCTCATATCGAGATTGACATAAACATTTTCCTGATGCATTAGGATTAGAGGATGTTATTGTTTTCTTTACTACCGTTTTTAAGGGGGCACGGTATACTAAGACACTTCCTTCGTTGGCATAATCATGCTGTTGCTGTTTAGGCTTTGGTTGGGGTGGTGGCTCGACAATCTTCTCATTCATTACAAAGTCATCAAAGAAGGAATCAATTTCTTCGTCATCAGGTGTGGTATTTACTACTTCCTCTGTCTTTAGTTGTTCAATATATGGTGTGGCATCGTGTCCATTGATTCCATTGAATTCTGGCGGATTCAAATGGTCTTCGTCAAAGAAGTCAGGCAAATCCACTAAAGGTTGAGTAAACTTATATTTACCCACTGGTGGGTGATGATACTTCTTCACCTTGATACCTCCCTCTCCATTATCACAATATAAATTATGATTCTTTGCAAATATTGGTTCAATTACCAAACTATTTGATATAGTTGTTTTGATTATTGTTGGTTCATCCTTTTCGGGCTGTTGTTGTTGTTGTTTCTTTGTTTGTGTACCATTGCCAGCGAATAGAAATGCCAGATTTGGATTAATATTAGCAGGTACATCCTTCTTCTTTCCTTCAATAAGTGCAGTTATATCACAAACCTCCTCATTATTATTATTATCATTACCATCATCTCCATCTTCCATAACAGTATGACAGAAAGTACATGGTGTATGACATGTACATCCTCTATCAACACTAAGACAACGTATCGGTACTAATCCGCTTTCATGTGTTTTATTCTCAGAACCAACACCACATTTATTATTCTTACCCCGACTGGGTACAAAGTCATCAAATAGATCAACTCTATGACATATTAATGTCATATCATGTGGGTATTGATGTTGTTGTTGAGATCCATTGTTATTATTGTTATTCTTCTTTTTACGTCGTGTTGGGGTATTATTTGCAGAAGATAGATATTCGGTATCACTAGTACGGCTACTAGCTGTACTTGCAGTATCAGCTCTGTTGCGAGACATTGTTATCTAATTAAATTATTTGGCGGGGGTTTCTTCTTCGTCCTTTAGGGAATTCGCGCTAGTTTATAATTATACAATTGTTGGTGGTAGTAATTGTAAAATGTTGTGTGGGTATCCTCTTACAATCTGTCGTCACAGCAACTACTAGTAGTATAACCACCCCACAGGCAAACCTTCTATCTATATCACCCCTCTACCTTATTAGCCGCCACCACAGCAAAGGAGGGCTGATAGACACCACCCCTGTTTACCGTGAGAGAGTTGGGGTAGGATACCGGCACTTGAAAATCACAACACAAAAACAAAGGTTGGTTGCTGTTGCTATTTGCTGTTTATATAATGCCTACAACAACTACAGATATGGCCACGGTTGTGGATTCAACCTTAGCTGCTGCTGAGTTACCATTACCCGATTTACCGGCTCCATTGCCTCAGGAAGACAATGAACCTTTGATTACACATAAGACAAAATCACCACCCAAAAAAGCAACAGCTTCTACTAAACCCAATAAGAAGAAAAGGAAGAAGAAGACTGATGAGGGACAACCTACTACCGTTTCAAAGATCAAAAAGACATCGGGTGGTCGTGCTGATGCCAAAACCGTTGCCGCGGCGGCAATCGAACTACACGAAAAGATGATGAAAGAATACGAAGAAACACTTGCCAACCAAAAAACTCAAGGTACAGCCGTTGATGATATGATTATTGATGAGGAGATGGTTGATACCAAGAAGAAGAAAGCTCCTATTGGTCCTCCCATTTTTATGAAAGAGAATCAACCTTCACCTAAGTGGCTTGGTAAATATGTAAGTCATATTGCGTGTTTTATAATGATACATATTTATATTTTGACACCACCTTTCGCACACTTTTACATTAAATGACCCTAAATAATATTATATTTTATATTATAATATAATAGGCGGAACTCAAGGCATTTAAAGAAAAGCATGGCAATCTGGATGTACCCAAGGATGACAAACATAAACAGTTAACAGCTTGGATACGTACACAGAAACAACAGTACAAGCAGCTATTCGACGGGAAGCCAAATCATATGTCACAAGTACGTATTGATTTACTAACTGAAGTAGGCTTCGAGTGGTCTGGAGAGAAACGTGATAAGTTTTGGAATGAACGATATGCCGAATTGGAAGCATATCATGCCAAGAATGGTAATTGTCGTGTAACCAATATTGAAAATCCACAGTTACATACTTGGTTGAGCTTACAACGTCGTCAATTGAGATTGTATAAGGAGAGTAAACCTTCCAAGCTTACCACCGAGAGGGCCAGTAAGTTGGAAGCTATTGGTTTGGAATATCAAATTCGTAATGTATCAACTTGGATGGATCGATTTATGGAATTGAAACGTTACAAGGAACGGAAGGGAGATACAAATGTCCCACAGAAGTGGAAGGAAAATCCAAGTTTGGGACGTTGGGTTGACAATCAAAAGACGAATCATAAGAATTTGTATGATGGTAAGCCTACTCACTTGACGATTGAAAGAATTCAACTGTTGGTGTCTCTTGGATTCAATTTTCGGTATTAACTTGCCAAGTTTACTAGTAAGTGTTTACATGTCTGTGGGGGTGTGAAGGGGGGTTTAGAGTTGTTCTAGAATATATATGTATGAATATAATGCTATGAAGTTGCTGCCTACTACTAGGATTTTACACGCTGATTATTTGGCCCAAGGATAATTTGGCCTATGCCTTATAACTATATCGTTCCAGCCACGAGCAAGCACATTCCAAAAAGGTACCAACATATTAACATCCATATAGCAATCATCTTTTCTTTCGTTGACTTTTTTAGCCAAGTAGCAAGCTTGCTATAATTTATGCCTTCTTCTCATCATCTTCCTTATAGACGCATTCCATCAAACTTGTGGTCAATTCTTTCCTATCAAGATTCTTCCCAATAAAAACAAACTTATTCTCTCGTACTTCACCTTCCTTCCATGGATTCTGTGCTGGTCCAAAATTAATCTGTTCATGTACACCTTGGAATACAAATTTGACATCACCTTGCCCATGGAAACTAAGTACACCCTTTGTACGGTATAAATCGGCAGCACGCTCTCGTAACAAATCCATCATGAACATGTTAAAGTATTGTGCATGTAAATTACCCTCAAACTTAATCCCAACACTTTGTACTAATTCCAAATTATGCTCCTTCTTGGTGTCTTCTTCATCAAAGAAATTGGGATCAACTGATAGAATACTCTCCATATTGAAAGAGTTTATGCCCAAAATCTTTTCCAGTGGTGCTCGACTACGTTCTGTTTCAATAACTGTGGCAAACTTGTTAATTGTACGTAACCTATCCTCCAATGCATTCTTCTCCTCAGGACTTACTAAATCAATCTTATTTAACAGAATCTTGTCCGCGAATGCTACCTGCTGTAATGCTTCATTAACAGCATTTTCGGGCTTAACCTCATCGAGATGTGCAGCCAAATGTTTGCAATCTGCTAAACATACAATACTATCAATACGATAATTATCACTCATCTTTGGGTTTGTTTGAACAGTGTAGACAATGGGTGCAGGGTCGGCTAAGCCAGTTGTTTCAAGTAGGATTGCATCGAAATCTTTTCTCCTTGAGGCTAATTGCCCTAAAGTACGGACGAGATCACCACGGACGGAACAACAGACACATCCATTATCCATGGTAATTAAATCCTCGGGTGCATCAAGTGATTCCGCAACTGTGTGTATTGGTTGGTATATTTTTAGTGTTGAGATTTAGGTACATATAATAATTGCAATGTAATGCCGTGCAAAAGATGTAGCCTACGCTCACTCACCTAAACCATCATCGATGGCTACTTCTCCAAACTCATTTTCCAATACACAAATCTTCCCTGTAATAGTGGAAAGAGTTAATAGGATGATATTGAGCTAAATACATAATATTTTGGGACAGAAATTACATAAGATATCTCACATTTATTTTGCTCCTTCAAAATGTAGTTAACAAGTGTGGTTTTTCCAGCCCCCAAGAAACCTGTGATCACAGTGATGGGGGTAAGGTCTGCTGCTGCTTCTGCCATTGTTTATTGTCTGTGGGTGGTAAGTATGTTAGATCTATTTGAAAAGATCGCGATTTTGTGGTCGGCCCGGCTAGTATGCATGGATGCATGAAACAGTACGGGATTTGATAATGGCGATCAAACGTTAATCTCTAGGCTCCATACCACGCTCGCTAATGGATATCAATCCAATCATAGATAGTGGCCAGGCAACCAAGAGAACGATATAGATCCGAAGTATTGTAGTGTATTAGGCTTCATTCGCGTAGTAGTATCAACCTACCTTCGTCGATACCCTACATAAAATTAGCTACTATAAAAAGTACTCATCTTGTGCCCTATTGCATTCTTCAATACCGACGTATAAGTTAACGGCGGCAGTTCATATAGACTGAAGGGGTAGTAGATGTATTATTATTCTCGTAGTATCATTATCAGCCCTCATCAAAATACAATGCAATAACAAAATGGAAGAAGAACATAATGAACTATTCCAATTCCACCTTGCTTTTGGGGTACCAGGTAGTGCTACAGAAGATATCATGTATGCAATAAGAGATATTAAAGAAAACGTAAGCGCTATCAATCATTTCCATCTGTTTGAACAAGATGCTAATCGATTCGCAGATCTTGCATGGAGATTGCTCGGTAGATACATTGCAAATAACATCCATTTAAAACAAATTGAACTGGATGAATGTGGTATTACCGATCACAATATGACATTATTGTTCAGAGAGTTAACGGGAAGTACATCATTAGAAAAAATAGATATGACAAGTAATGAGTTTGGTATAGAAGGACTACGATGTATGATACCATTCCTTCAGAACTCTCCACAGCTCAAATCACTCTGGCTCGGTGGCATAAATATGGAAACGGAGGGCTTTAATATGTTGATAAATGCATTGGATGAAAGTACTGTTAAGACTTTAATTGTTGACTGTTGCAACGTAACAGATATATCATTATTAGGTACCTGCAACATCTCAAATCACCTTGAAGAAATCAATTTGTTGGGAAACCATATAGGAAGGGAGGGATGCATAATATTATCAAACCTATTACAAAGAGAAGGGTCACCTTTGAAAGTGCTCAATTTAAGTACGGGTGTAACGGATGAGGGGGCAGAGATTATTGCCACGTCACTGAAACACAACAAAAAGTTGAAACAACTGTATTTGGTAGATAATAGTATTACGGAGGAAGGGCACAAGGTATTCTTGAAGCTTTTAGTTGACATATCATCTGTTGGCAATACATACAACTCTAACCATTCTCTGAAAAAATGCAGTTTGATTGAATATGGCACACCGATTAGTGAAATGCAATCCTTGATAAAAGATGCATGCGAAATGAATAGGAATAGCAATCCTGGAAGGGAAAAAGTGATCAATTACCAACTCAACAGTCAAACCAGGAAGAAGTTATGTGAGTTACAGGGTATCGAATACATAAATGGTAATATCTTTGCAGATATTGAACCCATTCTTCTGCCCAAGATTCTAGCCTTGATCGGGGAGAGGCATGGCCAAAGTGAGCTATACACAGCTCTTATCCTCACGGCACCCGACCTACTATCTTATATAGATAGGAAAGCTATGCTGAAAAGTGCAGTGACGGAAAAGGAGGAAGAGATCGCTGCCCTTACTCAGCAGTTGTCTCTTCTCAATGCTAAAAAGGGTGAATTGAGCAAAAGATTGGAGCTACTTGAATCAGGAGATATAATGCAGTCAGGGGTTGGAGAAGGAGACGAAGGAATGGGTAGTAACAAACGACAGAGAAGCTAAGGAAGGAAGCAAGGGCGAAGTGTCCCAACTCGTTTGGTGTTTGTTATCTAGTTTTACCCATAGCATATTCCTCACGTGGTGCTATTCTGCTGCTGATACCTTCCCATCATCCTCAACTTGCTCTGACTTTTCAAGGGCAGCAACCAATACCTCTCGAGATCCATCCACTCCCAATCCCCTATCATGCAAAATCCTCCTAGTGCACTAACCCGCATGGTTCTATACTTTTGATGAGCATTATCATCATCTGTACTACTTGTACTACCCTCAGCTAGGGGTTCATATAAAAACCCCTGAATTGTATGAAGAATGAGATGCGAGAGACAGCGCAAGTTAGGTTCTTCTAAGTATTCATCAGTAGATGCGCTATCTATCTGTTTATACTGATTAGTTCATTGATACCTGAGACGATCCTCCAGTACGACGAGAGAGATTGCCAAGTCTACTACTAGATGCCGATGATGGCATACTCGACTCTTCAACGCCACTATCATTTGAGTCTCCCGACTCCATTTCATTCATCACGGGTACCCTCCCTCTTATGATTGCACTATCATCTCCATTCAAACTAGATTGTGAAGATGAAAGCAGCGGATACCTCTCATTATTCATAGGCCCCATCTCCAAGTCATTGTTCTCCTCGTCCTCGTTATCAGTGTTTCGTCTTGAAGAGGCTTGACCGCCACTACTGCCATTAGGTATATTACCATCTCTATCCCAGGAAACATATGATATACACGGTATAATCATTTCCGTCATATATTGATATGTAGGCTGGGCCTTCATTGATAACAGTACGGCAAGTATCAAACTTAATATGCAGATATTGCCCCAATATCGTGTAGCCAAGAATGAAGTTACACCCAAAGACCAAAGAGACCCGCTTAACAGTCCACTCATTATTGATGTTATAGGGTGGATACGATATGTCAACATACCCAATATTAGTATAGATAGTATTAAACTAAACCCTCCACTTAAAGCTGATATATTATGTACAAATGGCAGTATCGGTGGTGGAGTATAAGGAAAATGTGAATCATATACACCAAGTATGGCTGTTGTTAAGCCTGCTATGGAGCACATGGCATATTGACTTAATATCTCTGTAGTTGTCCTTCCATTAATAGTAAGTGATTGACCAACTCTTTTCAATATTGATTTGAGTAAGCTTAACTCTAATAGAGTCGTTGTTAATGCTAATGCCACTAACACTCGAAGGTAGGATGTGGGAGATGAATCAAAATGATGTTGATGAGTGCTGCCAATATCGTTGAGTATATGTCCATCAGATTGAACTTGAATTGCATCCGTTCCTATACCACTAAACTGTGACATGTTCGTGCTCGTCTGATTACCATTATTATCAGACATGACTACACCAAGCAAAATCTTTCCATCATGCACATCATACAACTCTTCTAATGCCCTGCATGACCATAAGATATGTGAACAATATGTCAACAGTGGCAGTCCAGATAGACTGCCATGTATAAATGGATATAGTATCCTTTGATATAGTAGCTGTACTAATCGATTGTTGTATAGTCTATTTCGTAAACTAAAGAAGAAACATATTCGTTGGAAGATTCCTCTACTTCTTTGAATTGGAGAAATACTACTAGTATTGTTGTTGTATTCTCCATCCTCAGATCCATTTGCAGCATCTCGTTCACCACCATCTATCGGAGGATGACTAACTATTGCTAACATACCTTTATAATATTGTTTCTTATTAATAAGTTCATTGTACGTAGTTGATATATCCTTTCTAGATTTGCGTTTATTCCATTGTAGGAAGTATATTATGTGAAGTACTATTATTAAAGTTAGAGTTGTTGTATAGCTTGTAGTATGTGGAGTTGAGTGTAGAGAAAAGTTGTTACTTATTGATTGGGTGTTTGTTGTATTTTGATAGTAAAAGAATGGAGGATGTTGTATTGTTGATTTGCTTAAGCTTGCTTTTGATACTGATGAATGATCAGCCTCCTCGAGAGATTTGATATTCAAGGCAGTATGTGCTTCTTGTTGCTTACCGCTCTCTTTCAATTGATGGTCTCTACTTTGATTATCATTAGTACTACTATCATTAATGATACCATCGGGAATATGATTTTGCTCCTCCATCTCAATTGTAAGAGGCAATATACAACATAACTAACAATAGAATAGCAACAACCAACAAATGATGCTCAGTGATCAGTTAGTAAGTGCCCAGTCTGCAATAAACGGTATCCGTCATTAGCACACCAATTGAAAAGCGTCTATCTACATAGAGATTATGAGTTGTCGGTCATTATGTTGATGGTAGTATACAAAGTGAGTAAATCCAATTTGTTGCAATACTGAACCTTATACAAATAGCAATGGTGATATACTCGTAATTAAATTTTATGAGAGTGTGATTTGTGAATGTGTTTACATCAATTATAACTAACCCTGGCTGCGATATATTCTATCATACCTCTACTCTTTCGTATATGCGGCACTGATCTGTATTGAGCATTAGTAGTTTTACTTTCACCCAATTGATAACAGTAATATCTATTATCTATCTACCATAGTTATGCCAAAAAGAAAGGCCAACGAAGGTGCCACTGCATCTGATAGTAAAAGCCCAACTCGTAAAAAGAGTAAGAAGGAACAACTCGCTGCTGCAAAGGAATGGTCTGAAAAGAGAGCGGCAGGTAAATCGTCTACTTCATCTGTTGCTACTAAAAAGAAGGCTGTAGTATCATCACAACAAGTGACAACCTCATCTTCTACACGGAATAATGATAAGAAGAAGGCGTCTAGTAAAAAGTCAACAGCAGCATCATCCAAACAATCACCATTATATGGGGATGAAAAGGCTACTACTGGTGGTGGTAATGCACTTCTAAAGACATTACGAAAACAAAAGGAAGATGTATCTAATGCTAATAATTATGATGACAATGGCAGTGATGAAAAGAATGTAGAATCTTCTGAAACTGTTATATCGTCCCTAATGAACGGGGATTCAGTTGAACAATCAAGCTCCGACGACAACAATAACACATCACAGAAGAAAGGAAGGGGTAAAGCACTTCTAATGATACTTTCAATCGTTATGAATATTGGTGCTCTGGGTTACATGATACATTATCAAAGAGAAAACATCACCAAGTTCAACCGAGAGTATCTGTCAGAAGTTCAACAGTTGCAGTCAGAATTGGCAAAGAGTAAGGAAGTTAATGCCTTACTATTCTCGGGTATTAATGTATTGGAGAAACAGCTCGAGTCGAAGATTAGTTCTTTGGGAGATATTTCCGATGTGTACAATTCCATCAAAGACGAAGATGGCGATGGTGATGTATCAGAAGATGATATACAGACACTAGAAATGGAACATTTCTTATTAAACGAAGAGTTTGTGATGAAAGCGGATAGTTTGGAGAAGTCGTTGGAAGATCTCGAAGATGAGTCTGTGGCATAGGTTGATATTTGGAGTTCTAGGTTGCAAAGATATCATTGTCTACATCTATCGCACTTACATTTTTATATACAAAGTTTAGTATTAAAGTAAATCGAATCAAACAGCACATTTTTTAATACTATTCAATCTGCTAGATATGTGTATGCAAGGTAAAGCGGGGTCGATACTTGCTCTTTATGCAGTGTGGCTATCGTATCTTCTATCTTTTACTGCGTACTTCCTACATATATCTACATTCTATCCTCAGTCAACACATATTTGAGACGTTCGCGACTCTTCTCGTCAAAACCAATAAAGTCCAAGTACTCTTCTACAGATCCATAATCATTTCGAATGTTCTTTAGCGTATCCTCCATAACATGTGGAGGGGCACCAAGGAAAGTCTTAGCATCCAAGCTACGTTGGCTTAGTGCGCCCACCATTGCCTTGTGATCATTCATTTCGGCATAAACATTAGCACTCAAACTATAATCTTCCACAATAGCATCATCTTCAGTACCCAACAGTGCAAGTATTATTGCTGCAATCACTCCCGTCCTATCCTTCCCAGCAGTACAGTAGAATGCCACAGGATGACGATTCGCATCACTAACTAAATCCAAAACATACTTGATACCCGGTGCTCCATATCGCAATAGTAAATCATTCAACATGGGTAATCCACCGCCATTAATCTCATCGAGGAATGGCTTCTTGATATTCTCCCTTGCCGACTTGGAAACAATTGTTGTGGGTGATTTAATAATAGTCTTGGCAATATCACGTTTGCGCAATTTTGATAATGTACCCCGGACATACTTTAGTTCATTCATAATAGATGCAAAGTGCCTCTCCTTACGATTCTTACGACGAGCACTCTCTTCAAGCAACGCTGTTGCCTCCATACAATCAATACAATCCTCATCTTCTTCCATATCCTGCTCGTCCTCACTACCAAAGAAATTGTCAACAAATCCAATCATAACATCCTTAGTACCCTTTCCTGCACCCTTAACAGCATCTTTAACACGATCACGCTTACTCTTCTTCTCCATCCTCTTTTCATCCGGACCTAACTCCTTCACTAATTGTTTCTGTTCATAGAAGACCATATCGGTAAAGTTTTCAAATACCTCCTCCCTTTCTAAAGTCGGGTCATCTTTCAATTCAGTTGGGGAACGTAAGTCAACTAACGTCTTCACACCAATATCATCAAATAATATCTTCAAATCATCAGTGGTTGCATCACTAACACGTCCAATACGGTATACACGGCCAGGCTTGATTGGTGAATTCCTAACAGATGATAAGTCACGTGCATTCTTAACCTTTTGTAATGGTAGGTTGCGTTCTTTACACAATTGTGCTGTACGGGCAAAGAATTCTCTCTCTTCGTCGGTGTTTTCGGGTATTTCAATTTGGGATAAGTCCATTGACTCATCGACGATTGATGATAGACATGTTGTTGTGTATGCTGAGTGTGATAGTTTATGCGATGCAAATGCAGTTGGCTTTGATATAAGGGCATTGCAAACTAAGGATATTGTTGTACATGATAGAATAAGATAAAGAGATAACGACCTCTCATAACATCTTTGCCCAACCATTCTGTGTGTGTGTTGTTGTGTGTAATACTATAGTAATAATGTGTATCTTCTTTTTTTCGTCAAACGCGGAGAAGACTATATAATAATTAACAAGACCGTCATGTATATATAGATAGAGTTGTATGATAATATACTTTGGAGGTACCTACATGTAA